>Ga0222719_10003525_pt1 | contig 13886 bp, 33 predicted proteins | sample C33_34DmetaG_FD_165039 | JGI IMG/M metagenome (GOLD analysis project Ga0222719, IMG submission 165039) | Estuarine water microbial communities from San Francisco Bay, California, United States - C33_34D | ecosystem: Environmental > Aquatic > Marine > Unclassified | place: USA: California...
GCTATAGGGCTCGCCTTCACTGTCCGAAATGGGTTCTACACTGAAAAAAATTTGCCGCGCAAAAAATTGTGGTGAAGTACTTATAGAAGTGAGGTGGTGATTTTGCATCACCCAGTTTTTAAAAAGCGCCGTTAAGCTTATACTAGTATTAAAAGCAATTTTAAAATATATACCCCTCACCCCTCAGAAAAAATTTTTTCTTTTTCTCACCCCACCGCCAAAAAAAATGCTTACCGTTTCCGATAAGCATCTTTCCCACACTCAGTTCTTTGTATCGATACCAGCAAGCGGTCGAGTGTGTTGTATACTTGCTGGTACCTGTACTAGTTGGCTACGACTTACTTTACTGCGTAGCCCTCAGCCTAGCCTGCTGGATTAGTCTAGTCGACTGCCCGCATAAGCAGTGAAACCATACTGCTTGAACACTTCAGCGGCTGCTCGTGCACCTGCTTCTAGTGTGTCCACATTCTGTGTAGGATACTTTGAAGGGTTCCATATAGAGAACACACGCTGCCAGTCCTGCTCTACACCTGCTTGCTTGAGCAAGCGTCCTAGCTTGGTGTTGCCTTTAAGACGCACACCATTGTGCTCGTACAGGTTAGTCCAAGCAAAGCCACAAGCACCCCAGCCACCGTCGGGGAAGTATTGCTTCTCAAATGCATCAGCTGCCTCGTATGCGGCTTCTTGTGCTTCTGCTACCATTGCTTTAAGATCTTGTACGTTCATATCAATTAGCCCTCTTGCTTTGTTAACGTTACAAATACAGTATGCACTCTAAAGCGCATACTGTCAACCCCTAATTTGCCTTATGCTTCGTACACTGTAGGACGTTGGATAGCATTCGCATCACAGTAGATGTTGAGCTCGTCCAGTACACTAGTAAGGAAGTTATACTTCTTCATCGCTTCTGCGTGGCTGATCTCTCCATCACAGTGTAGGTTCTCTGGTGATAGTTCGCCGTCCAGCTTAGAGCCAATTGCTTGTGCTGACTCAGCGTCTAGTGGGAATGTCACAGGTCCTGTTCCGAAGATACTGTTCCAGCTGTTCATCTGCTCTATGTAGTTGGTGAGCACGTTGCCTGGTTCACGCATGGTCTCGTCTAGGATCTTGCCTGGCTTGAATACTGGTGCTTGATACTGAGCGAATGAACGACAAGGTTGACGATCCCAATGCTTGCCTTGTTTGGTCTTGGGCTCAACACCGTGCTTCTGTTTGTACGCCGCAAAGAATACAGCCGCATCACAGTCACCTTCTAGGTACGCAGTGCCACCTTTCATGTATGAGTATGCTGAGATCTTGTGAGCGATATTAAGCTCTTGGAGTTCTTTGATCTTGACTGCAAGCCATTCGTGTCCTGCATCTACTGCCCAAATATAAGTCTTCATAACGTTTGCCCTTTGTGTTGTTTAACTTACAATACTATAATAACATCTTTTGGGGAGATGTCAACCAAAAAATTTGCCAATGAGTGCGGCCAGGATAATGGCGGCCGCTATCACGGCCATTGCCCTTATCCACAGATCAATCATGATCCGCCTGTTCCCTGCCCTGAGCTGATTCAATCAAGCTCGCTAAGGTTGTATCATAAGGGTTAGAACTAACACCAAACTCAAACGCACCGTAGGCTTCTCCCTGATCGTGCAAGCTGGGAAAGTTCTCTTGGAAAATTTCAGCAGCTTCTGCACCTAGTGCGGCCAGTTCTTCTTGGATCTGCTCCAAGCGTTCGATAGGATTACTCATATGACTCTCCAAAGTCTGCCCATTCCTGCTCCCATGTGGGTTGTCCATCATCTTCATAAATGTCACACATGAAGCGTTCACTCAACTCGTTTGAGTCAAGCATGTCTTCAACGTCATCGTTGCTCATGTACTTGAGCGCCATAGTCAACAGTTCTTCTGCTGATACTACGCCATTCTCTACAAGCTCTAGTGCTACGTTACGGAAGTTTGTCATTGCGTTTGCCCTCGCTTTGTTTAACTTATGTTTATATAATAGCAAAAGGGGCGACATTTGTCAACCCCTTTTTTAGATTAAATTAAGGTGTTATGCAAATTTCTTTGCACGACTACCAGTAACGTCACGAGCGGACACTGCATAACGAGCAGTACCTACTGAGCTAGTGTCAACACGGACATTCAAGCCATGCTCACGGAACTCGCTCATACGTGCTGGGAGATTCTGGATACCAAAACGAGCTGAAGCGTCAGCCGATGTCAGAGTCTTGCCAGTGCCACGAAGATAGTTCTCAAGAAAAGTCTTCTGGCTTGCTTTAATAGTAGTAAATGACATAGTTTGCCTCCTTAGGCTTTAGTTTTAAAATTACACTTATCTCTAAGTGTTAGTACATTATAACACCTTTTGGGGAGATGTCAACCCCTTTTTGCAAATTATCTACGAATGATACGAGTTGATAATACCTGACCGTAGCAGTTGACCTTTACTTGTTCAGCATAGTTACCATGACGGATAACCTTAGTACCGCATACCACACGAGGATCGTTTGCACCACTTGAGTAGCCTGGACGATGACGCTCGTTGATTGGATTGTGTTCAGAACCCCAAGGTGTATTGCCTTCTAAGCCTTCGCCACGCTCGTCGTCGTAGAACACTTCTTTGACAATAGCACCTACAATAACTGCTGTAAGGATGTTCTTGACTTCGTCGTTAGCTTCGGCAGGTGCTGGAGCAAGCAATAGTGCGCCGCCTACTACGGCTGCTGACATTAGTGTGCTTGTGGAGTTGATTAAGAATTTTTTCATTTGTTTAGCCCTTTGCCCTAACTGTTATATACAGTATACGATCTAAGACCTCGTTTGTCAACCATTTTTGGAAAAAAAGATCTCTAATGATATCAATGACTTAGCAAGGACGGTCCATATCCTCGTTGGCTTGACGACAGTTCAATATGCTGTTTAGCTCTTGCCAACGAGAACGTTTCTCTTCAAGATCAATAGATTCGTCGTGTTCAATACGCTCGATCTCTTCGTAGATCTCTGCGAGCTTCATCACTCTGTACTTTTCGAATACTGATTCTAGCATAAGTCACATGCCCAATAAGTTCCGTCAAATTCTGCTTGTAGTGCACCTAGAGGAAAGTCTTTGTGCTCAAACAAGATGTAGGGTTTTGCAGTAAACTGGCAAATACCTTGTGTGTGGATATTAACTTCGTCTAGTGCAATCAAACGCTCGTCTGTGTTGCGGTAAGCTGAGTTAAAAATCTTAATCATTGTTTGGCCCTTTCTTTGTTGCCCTATACATATAATATAGTATCTCTCTTCTCAAATGTCAACCAAAAAGATACAAAAAGATTAAAAAATAGCCCGGGCCATTGGACGAGGGCATGTCCGACCCGGGCTAAACTGTTGGATAGAGCGTGAGGGCATTGCTCTGTCCAACTACCTTAGGGATCCAGCTTCTAACGGCCTTCTTCCCTTGAGCAACGATGAGGGCGGTCGTTGCTCTGTACTGCGTTGCGGAGCGTGAGGGCTAGGCTCTACGCATCACAGTGTTCTCAGCCATCGCTTCCCACTTGTCGGGGAATGCTTTGGCCAAGTCCGCCACCTTGAGCACTGTTCTTAGCGACAGCTCTCTAAGGCGATTCTTGTTGACATCTACAAAGTCTATGATCTCTTCTTTGACTTCATCGTCAAGCTTGTAGTTGTTCAACATACCGTCTGACACGACCTGCTTGATACGCAGCATCTTGTCACGATCTGTGTCAATGGTAAGATCCATATAGTGGCAGCGTGATTCTAATGCATTCAAGTGCTCACGCAACTTACCTTTGACTTTGTCAAACTTCAGGTTGGTAATAAAGATTGCGCTTGCTTCGAACTTGAAGCTGTCTGGCACGCCTTCGTTGCGCAACTTGAAACTATCAGTGTTCCAGTGGATCGTTCTAGTCTTCTTAGAGTCTAGAGCAGCTTTCAAGATGTTCAAGCTTAACTCTTCCTGGAAGATACTGTCACAATCATCGAACACCACTACCTTACCTTTGTCAGCCATATTGAAAAGCTTGCAGTACAGTCCAATTGGACTCATTGCGCCTTTGATGACCTCAAACGATTTTCCAGCACCGAGGGTTTCCATAGTCTTGTAACGGTCTAGTACTTCTTCTACACCGTGTGACTTCCCTACGCCCGGAGGGCCGGATACGATCATTGCACGAACGTCTCCCTTCTTGACGGCTTTGGTCATGTCTTTAAGCATATCAAACCGTTCGCGGATGCGCTCAACAATCTCAGCGTCTGACTCTTCGCGCTCGGTAGCTTTGACATCTTGACCTACAAGCTCGTAACCCTCCGGGCCTAACACCTTGATTTTGATGTTTCGGTCCGGAAAACCGTTTACAGCAGATCCATCTACTGTTACATAGCCGCCTTTGGCGCCTACTTTAAACTCTTCAACTAGGGGAAAAACAAGACCTGCCATGTCTGCATCTTTGCCCCGTATCTTATACGTACCCTCTGTGATTCTAATATTTTGCATCTTGCCCTCGCAATATTTAATTTACTCTACTAGTATACAGCCTTTGTAACGTTTGTCAACCACTAATTGCCATTAAGAGCAAACTAAATGAGCCAACTACTACAGCCACGTAAACAGTGTACCAAGCTACCTGAACAATCAACTGTCGTAAGAACCCAACAGGTTGATTACACTCTTCGCAACGACCTGCAAAGAACGACTTCTCTCTTGAAAAGCACTCTGGGCAGATAGCCATTACATTACTCCTAAATAATTGGGTTGCAGCAGTGCAGCAGCCCAAAGCAGCACACCGCCCAAGAATAGTAGGATGCTGCTCAGTATACCTGTTTGCCACAAGACCAGCACCAATACTATCTTAAGAAGAGTCTTCATGACTCCTCCGCGAACATCTCGTCCCAGTTGTCGATGCCAGTTTTGAAGAACTCGCGATCGTCTGCTGAGAGGTTTGGGAAAGCGTTTTGAAGCAGCGCACCTGCTTCGTAAGCAGCTACCTGCTCGTCCGTGATATCTAAATCACGTGAGTTAACTTTACCAGTGAATGGGTTTTGACGAATTACTAACATAGTGTGCCCTCTTTGCTATTTCCTAACTGTTATATACAGTATATGATCACTCTACAGGTTTGTCAACCACTTTTTTCATCTTTTTTTGGTAGCCGCGGCCGGACTCGAACCGGCATGCTCAAACGAGCGAGGGATTTTAAGTCCCTTGTGTCTACCAATTCCACCACGCGGCCGAATTTGGCCTGCCCTGTAGGATTCGAACCTACGACCCACAGCTTAGAAGGCTGTTGCTCTATCCAGCTGAGCTAAGGGCAGTTAATGGTGGGCCCACCGAGACTCGAACTCGGAACCTACGGATTATGAGTCCGGTGCTCTAACCAATTGAGCTATAGGCCCGAACCTGTTAAACAGGAACGTTGTCGAACATGTCCTCCTGCATTTGCTTCTCGAAGCGAGCAACCTTTTGTTCTGCTTCTTCGATCATTCCCAGCAGGATCACATCAGCTAGATCCGTGTTTGTTTTTAAGATTGCCCGTAGGCCGTTAAGACGTTCGATAAGTTGAAGTTCATCGACCATTACTTCACCCATACGTGATTGAATTTGGTAGGCATATTCTCGCAGGAATACGCAGTAGTACCGAACAGCACAGAGTCATAGTTCTGAACCTGCTGGCACATATTAGATTCGTAGCTGACTAGCACGTCTGGAATTGAAAATGCATAGTCTACCATTGCAAAGATACCTGCGCCAATTACAGCGCCGATTGTTAAACTTTTGATTGCTTGTAACATACTGCTACCCTCTTTGTTAACTTATGCTCTTATAATAGCATCACTGTAGGAAATGTCAACCCCTAATTTTCAGAAACAATAAATTCACGCTCTTCTGGCAGATATGCTATCAGCACATCTTTGGGCACACGTTGCAGCATCTCGTAGAGTGCTGTTGTGTCACGATCTTCAAGGTCGTTCTCGATCTGGTGAATCACTTCGTCCCACAGGTCCATCATAGTGCATACTCCTTATTGGATTTCAAATACCACTTCTCAACTACAGGACCATCTTCGTCCTCGTCTACAGCAATATAAGCCACAGTCTTCATGACCACAGCGTAGCGATATGGAGAGCCAATAGTATCACCTACCCAAACCTTGTGAGTGAATCCGCCCATCTCGTCAGCAGCCATATGATCCTCATTGATAGAGAACTCAAAGTAATTGCCGGTGTCCCGCTCAACGAACACTCCGATCGGATCCTTTGTGTGAGTATAGTATGCCATTGGAGCCCTCCGTTTGCCTAACTGTTATATACAGTATATGCTCAGGGAACCTCTTTGTCAACCAAAAAGATTCCCTTGCATATCAATAACTTACACAGTGTTGGGGCTTAGGTCTGAGGTGTCAGCTTCCATTTCCATATCTTCTTCGTCTTCCCATTCTGCAAGTTGCTCATCAAGTGCATAGTGGTCTACAAGATACTCTGGGATCATGTTGCGAACAGTGTCTGAGGTTGCACCGTCATACTCGTAGTGATCGTCTGCACCTTCTGAATCCCAGTAGCCTACAAAGCACATACCGCTCTCTTGATAGTATGCTTCTAGATGCACACCGTCCATGTCATCGCAGAACTTAGAGTAAGCGTCAATGGGTGGCGACCATGCACTATCAAACCAGCCTTCAATACTGGCAGTGCCGTCACCATTGTCCGTAAACTCTAGTCCGTCAAGACCTACATCCCACTTGGTGCCCCAGTTGGCGACTTGCCAGTCATACCAGTTAGGGATGCCCTTCTCAGCACACTCTGCTCGTTCTGCTTCACCTAGGTTGCCGTGGAACATGTTCTCAGGAGGTGGAACCATTGCTTGAAGCAGTCCCGAGCCTTGCTGTGCATCCTCCCACAGAGTCTTTATAGTTTCGGTTGATCCTGAGATCGTGATTGAGTTGTTGCACCAGTTAGGCATAGTCAGTCTCTCCCATAAGTTCTGTATCTACAATATCGGAATGTTCGAACGAGTAATCACACTCGCTCATGATGTCCTGGACGTCAGCGTCCCTGAGGACCTCCAACGCCACTGTGACATAAACGGTCTTGGTGTTGTCAGCGCCTGCCATAAGAGTCTCCTATTAGCGGGGCCTAAGCGGCTCCTGCTGTGCTAGTAATCTTCGTTTCTACAAAGTCAAACACATAAAAGCCGTTTGCGTCTTTTGCACAGTGATCGTTTACAATCCAGTTGCGTCCGTCGTAGACATAAAAGTATTCGCAGCCTGCACCGTCATAGTAGTCTACAAAGTCTGCGAAGTTGTCAAACTCTTGTGCGTCTACATTAGACTCGCCGCGATCGCGTCCGTAGAAGATTGTGCAGCCTTCTTCTGGCTTTTCGAAACTGTGTTCGCCTACAGGGAAGATTTCTTTTTCTAGGAAGCTCTGATCGCCTAGCTCTACCATCTGTGCAATCTTGCGAGCCTGTTGATAGTGCTCCTGCAACATTGCGCCTGTGTAGGAAGGGTAGCCGTCGTAGTGTGAATACTTTGCACGGATTGTGCCTTGTGGAGTTTTGTAACCAATTGCTGAACGTGTGCCCATTTTGTAGCCCTCTTGCTTTGTTTAACTTACTCTTACAGTATATGCTCAGTTGAACTCGTTGTCAACCACTTTTTTGTCGACATCTTCAAATTCAATGTCCATCATTGGCTGCTCTTCAACGGTTACTGAGTAAGCCTTGCCGTTTGAGTCCCAAACCAACATAGTCTTCTTGGGACTTACGAACCAACCACCTACAGGATCAAGGTCTGACTTGATCGGACCAACAGGCCCGTTGAGGATGCCGTCAGTGTCGTACTTGAGCAGTGCTTTGCGGATAGTGTCAGCGATCTTATCGCAGTATGCTAGTTTCATTGGATGCCCTCTCTTTGTTTCTAACTATATCTATAGTATACGATCAAACAGTAGGCTTGTCAACCTCTTTTTGGTTGTGAATTGTCATTTTGTGGATTTCTATGATTCTGCTGCTTAGACCTCTAATATCAACCCTAGCAACTTCTGCGCTTTCTAGATGTGCATACGGTCCACCACAAGTCCACCACTCTCCTGTGGTTGGATTCTTTTCCATTAGATAGTATGCTTCAACGTTCATCTGAGTCTCCTACGATACGATATTTATCGCGACGATACTTCTCTTTGAGCAGGTCAATGTTTTGCCGCACATACTCTTCAAACTTGTAGGGCTGAGACTGCCCTACACTATCGTACTCGTCACGGTTAGCATAGTACTCGTTGGTCACGAACGCTCTAAACTTGCGTGGGCGCCAACTAAATGAGTGAGAGTGTGACATTACATACTCCTTTTATAATTGTTCACACACTGCTTGTCCTTCGGACAGGTCGACTACAACGACAGTTTCCTGAACTGGATACTGTGTGATGAAGTCGGACGCTTCCTGGAAGTCGGTGAAGAAGTGTGTTTCCTGGCGGTCGAAATCTACTACTGCAAACATATTGCCCTCATTTGCTGTTACGTTATACAATTAATATAGCACAAGTACTGAGAGATTGCAAGCACTTTTTTGTATAGTGCTTGCAATACTTTAGTATAGCAGTGCTATGCTAATGCTTCTAGTGCTTCGTCTATTATATTATGCGCACTTGCGTCACTAGCAAAGCCCTCTTCTTCAGCAAAATCTATGCTGCTGCTGCACATAATAGTGTCTGTTAGCACATTAATGTTGTGCTGCAAAAATACTTCTACAAGTGCGTCTGCACTTTGTACGTCTGTAGCAACAACTGTGTTATTAACAGTTACAACAATTGCAGCGTTTTGTGCGTTTAAAAATACGTTGTTTGTGTTTTGCATACTAATGCTCCTCTGTATACATACTAGTTAACTTATACAAACAATATAACACAACTAAATGCATTTGTAAAGAGAAAAGTTTTGTTTGTTTACAAGCACTTAGCATTTTTCTGCTAAGTGCTTGTTTTTATTGTGTTTTATCTCTCTAAACTTGCAACTCCATCGTCTTGCATACCCTGCTCCGTAAATGTTACATCGTAGCCAAGTACTCTGCTAATGCTCTCTTCAAAGCCATCGTCTGTGTATATGCGCCAATCTCCACAACCACCTGCATTGTGTTCCACATACACCATAGTGCTAGTGTCGCCATCTTCATATGTTGCTTCGTGTACTTCCACAGCACTAACAGCAACTTTCAAATCGCCTTCGTAGTCCCAAATGCTGCTACCATTGCACTGTGCAAAGCCTACTGCGTCCCAGCGTGTTACTACGCAGCTATAGTCTTCGTCTGCGTGTGTTGTAGTTGTAGTTTTGTTTTTAAGTGTAAGCATTGTTTGCCCTCGCTGCTTATGTGTTAACGTTATACAAGCACTATAGCATAAGCTATAGCACTTGTCAACTACTTTTTAAATTACATTGTGCTTGCTGTAGTTGTGTATACACGCATTTGCGCACTACTGTATCCAATGTGCTGTTAAGTGCTGCAACTGCTAAACTGTATAGTGTGTTGTGCTGTGCGCTTTCTGCAAGCAAGTAGGTAATTTTGTCGCAGTTGTCTGTAATTGCGTAGTCGTTAGCTTCCGCTACGCTGTCGTGTGCAGCATTTGCAATTTGCTTTGCATAATACTCTATTACTTGTGCTACAGCAGTTACGTATTGTGTGTTTTGCATAGTAGTGCCCTCTATGTTGTTAACTTATACAAGTACTATAGCACAACACGCAGCACTTGTCAAGTAAAAAGTGCTGCGCAAATGCAAATAATTCTTATTACGTATTCCACGCAACGACAGTGTCGTTTTGCACACTTACATAGCGCATTTCTCTGTAGCCGTCACGCATTTTAAACAGTGCTTTGTACACAATAACATCTCCCGCAGGATCGCGCTGCTTGTACAAGTACTGCATATCCGAATACGTGCCATTTTTTACTTTAAGTGTTGTTAGCATATGAGCCCTCACTGCTATTAATTAATGTACACACAGTATAGCACCTCTGTGTCGTTTGTCAAGTACTATTTGCACAAAAACGAACACGAGATTCTGTTTAAAATCAATGAGTTAGCCCCTCTAAAAACTCCAACGATATCAAAAGGTTACAGGAGCAGCACTTCAAGCACTGCTCCCTCACCGTCTACACCTGGGTGAGCAGGCTTGCGGTTACTCGCCACTGTGTGCCACCTGACTCAACGATTGCGGTCTTTTGATTCAACTTGCCTACTGATCCCGTCACACGCTCTCCTGAACGTGTAGTGAACCTCACACGGTCTCCTACACTAAGCTTGCGCACTGAACCTCGTGCTAGTGCTGTCCTACGCAACTTGATGGCCTCTACTGCCAACGTGAGTTCTGCAGAGTTCATTGAATGGATCTGGGTGATTGCCTCGTTTGTAGTCATTGTATTCCCTCTTGAATGTTTAACTTACTCTACTAGTATAGCACCTCTACACTAGTTGTCAACCATTTTTTTGATTAAATATGCATATGGAGTCAAAAGAAACAATTGTGTTGGAAGAACGTTCAGGACACTACTACATACTAGTAGATGAAAAACTCATACTAAGAACCACTGACAAGCGCACAGCTGAACACTACTACAGCCAAATGACCAGTGATCAGTGGCAAGGTCCTAGATTGATCGTACCTATGCACAGTAGTAGAACTCCTTAGTAGTAGTGTAGTAGTAGACTCATATAGTAGTAGTGTAGTAGTAGACAGTGTAGTAGTAGGGGGAGGCCGCAGGCCGAATGGTTGAACATTCTGAAGTAAGTCATTGATCTTTCAACAGAATCTGAACCACGCACACACTGTGAACTAAAAGGAGGCCCCTAGCAGCGGGGCCTATGTGAACTTCACCGTGTAAACCACTGTTTTAGAATGGTTTTATGGTGGCGGAATGGTGTTTAAATGGTGGCCTATGTTAATTTGATCCACATTTTCTGACGATTTTCAACGGTTTATATAGGATTCTTAAACCGTTGAGTGAGGTGACGAGAGGCATAGTTCAAATACTTTGCAAACTTTTGCAAACCATTCTATACACTTTGCAAACCTCTCTCTATAGCTATACTACTACTATAGTAGTCAGGTTAGAGCAAGCTCTTAACAGCGGGGCCTACACTACTACTATAGTCACAAGGGCTAAGAGGAGTGCAATCACTACTACTCAGTCTCACGTTGTCACTCTCAAGGTTAAGACCTTTTTTTGCGTTTGACACTTCGTGCTTTTTGGCTGTGAGCGTGTTGCGGCCTGTGGCTAGCAGCGGGGCCTTCAACTTCTAAGTAGTGTAGTAGTTGCTGTAGACTTTCTCTAGTGTGTGCGTCCAATCGAGGATCTTGTAGACGTTTTTGTATTTGTTGTTTTCGTGTCATATGTGTTGTTAGTGTAAGTCGGGATCTCTGCCTAGACCTTTCACAGTGTATTGTGTATAACTCTCAACTGTGAATGTTGAGTTGGGATAATCAAGCGTGTACATAGTTGCTATTTCATATGCAGCTTCGTGTGTGGGAATTGCATTAGCAACTATTTCATTGGTTGTACAGTCAATCACTCTATAGTTTGTAAGTGGCATACCATATTTATTCTTCGTCGTCTGAGTCTTTCACCGAGAATCTTGTGCCCAAACTGCGCATATTAATTGTGCCTGGGATTGAGTCTGGCGTGTCCCGTGGTTCACCGTGCTCGTCTACTGTTGTGCGATCAATGTTGTAGTATGCAGCAACAACATCGCACATTGAGTATATTTCTTCTCTACAGTCATCGTCCAGCTGCATCTCTGCTACACTAGCAGCAGCATTCAGTATCTCAGCTAGGCAGGCTCGCACCAGATCCTGTAGTTCTTCAGGGTTGAGGTCGTGATCGTCGTTTATGTTTGCCATTCTATTGTGTCAATATCCCATATGTCGTTGATGCTCACTGTGTGTGAGCAGTTTGAGTTTGTGTCCAGTACACGTACTAGTCCTCGGTCAAGGTCACGAGTTTGTATCACACCTATGCTTTCATAAACGCCTGGTTGTAGGTCAGTTGTTTGACCTGGTTCAAGCCGCGGTGCGTTGGCTGCTGAGCCTTGTGCGTCTAACCACGTGATGGTTCTATATTTACAGGCATAACTTGAACCTGCTTCACAGTCTTGAATATTCATACACCTTCTCCTTTGCTGGTATAAATATTTACACGAATCCAAGGAGGACTCCCAATGACATTGAAAACTATATCGCTTAACCTAGAGTTGGGCCAAACCATACTAGTGGGCAAAAACAGAGAACCTGCTGAAATCACCAAAATTGAATTTCACGAGCGTTCAGGAGAAATCAACATCAACACAACTCGAGGACCCAGGAAGGTGCTCACGTTTGCACTTGCACCCGAGTTTGATGAAGCATTCGAAAATCCAGCTGACCGCTATCGTTGAACTAAATACTGTATGCGTATAGAAGAACTACTAACACTTGAACAAGACATACTAGACTGGCAGGCCAGTCGTTCACTCTGCACAAGCTCTAAACCCAACTCGGCATTGGGTGCCTCGGCTCTAGCCAGTTGCAAGAGTCAGGGATATCGTAGACGCGAAGGCAACAAGAGTCACAAACTGGGCAAGTCAAAAGACAGTCGTGTTAAGGTTGGCGGCAAAAAGATCAAAGGTAAAAAGTACGGCGGTCCATTGCCAGACTGGAGTTAACTGTGTTACCTCCTCAGGGCAGCTTGTTGGTAGCTAATCCGGTTCACAACAATCGTGATCATCTAAACTCAGTCGTATTGATAACAGAAAGTACAGCAAACTCAGTAATGGGATTGGTTCTCAATCGCTGGGACGGGCTCGATCTACAAAAACTGTTTCGACAGAACGGCAAAGATTGGAATTGGCCTACACCTGTATATCGAGGTGGCGACGTGAACCCTACAGCTCTAGTGATGCTGCACACCAATGAATGGTATTCTTCAAACACTATGCAAGTGAACAATAATCTTTCAATATCATCAGACAATCTTATGCTTGAGAAACTGGATATGGACAACACACCCCATTGGTACAAATTGTTTATAGGGTGTGTGGGTTGGGAAACACCCGAGATAGTGCGTGAACTACAGCGTCCAAAGTCACCCTGGTTGGTGTTAGAAAAGCCTACACTCAAAACTATACAAAGCACAGAAAACTCACAGTGGCGTAGAAGCATAGACGAACTCAGTCAAAATACCTTTTCAAACTACTTGTAAACATAAATACTCTACGTAGGAGCAGTATAATGATCAAACAACACGCACTTGTTGGCATCGCACTTGCGCTAGTTGTAACATCTTTTACCGCCGGCGCACAAGAGACGCCACAACAACCACAATCACCCTCAATAGAAATACCACCGCAGGAGATTAGGCCCAAAGTGTTTATCACACGGCAAACCTGTGAGCCCGTACAGATAATGATGGCTACAATAGCCAAGTACCAAGAAGAACCATTATTTCAAGCCAAAACGCTACAACAACACTCGAGTGGCGAATGGTTTGAAGGATCTACAATGTTCTTTGTGAATCAAGACTCACGAACTTATAGTATGGTAACACTTTATCCAGACGGCACAGCTTGTATGACAGCAGTAGGAACAGAGTTTTCACCCTATGGTGGACCAATGCTCTACACAAATCAATGAAGTGGATACTAGTTTACATTTTTATTAACCCTCTTGTGCCGGGTGATGTAATGAGCCTTGAGCCTGTTGCTACCAACGCAGCAGGCCCGCGAGTAACCTACAACGATATGTATGAGTGTTTTGCTGCACGAGAACGTCTAAGCGAAATAGCGGGCATAGGCCAAGGACACTTTGGCCCAGGCAAACAGGCCGTTTGCGTACCTATCGAATCTACTGACATATAAATACTACTACAGTACA
>Ga0222719_10003530_pt1 | contig 13881 bp, 18 predicted proteins | sample C33_34DmetaG_FD_165039 | JGI IMG/M metagenome (GOLD analysis project Ga0222719, IMG submission 165039) | Estuarine water microbial communities from San Francisco Bay, California, United States - C33_34D | ecosystem: Environmental > Aquatic > Marine > Unclassified | place: USA: California...
GAATATGAAGCTTTCTTACATATTAAAGAGATGAGGGATAAATATGAATATATGCAAGGCTTTAATGTAGAATCAAATATAGAAATATCTAAAACTTTAGCTGTTTTTGGGGCATTTACAGAGGGGTTACAATTATTTGCTAGTTTTGCAATATTACTTAATTTTCCAAGATTTAATAAAATGAAAGGTATGGGACAGATAGTAACCTGGTCTGCTAGAGATGAAACATTACATACTAATTCAATAATAAAATTATTTCATACTTTTCTAAGTGAAAACCCAGATATAAAACGCGAACAGTTAACAGAAGATTTATATAAAGCATGTTCGACAGTTATAGAGCATGAAGATGCCTTTATTGATAAAGCCTTTGAGCTAGGAGGGGTTGAAGGTTTAGATGCTAAAAGTGTTAAAGAATATATAAGATATATAGCTGATAATAGATTGAAGCAGTTAGAAATGAGACCACTGTACAATATTACAAAAAATCCTCTACCCTATATGGATGATATGTTAAATGCTTTAGAACATACTAACTTTTTTGAAAATAGGGCTACAGAATATTCTAGAGCAGCTACGAAAGGGAGTTGGGAAGAGGCCTTCGCATAACTTGTTCATATAAGTCTAATTTTTGTGTATCGCAGACCATACTTTATTAGGTGTAGCAGGCATATCTATATGATCTATATTTAAAGCATTTACTAATGCATTAATAACAGCTGGTGGAGCTCCAATCGCTCCTGCTTCTCCAGCACCTTTAATTTGTAATAAATTTGTTTCACATGGCACCATGTTCCAACGTATATCAACATTAATTAAATCTTCTGCTCTTGGTAAAGCATAATCCATAAAAGACCCTGATAGTAACTGTCCATTTTCATCGTCATATACAGTATGTTCATAGATTGCTTGTCCAATTCCTTGGGCAATTCCTCCATGAACTTGTCCTGCAAGCATATTAGGATTAATAACTAATCCAAAATCATCTACTACAGTATATTTTTTAATTTCTATTTGTCCTGTATCTTTATCTACTTCTAGCTCACATATATGACAACCATTAGGAAATGTGAAGTTTGGAGGAGTCCATTGGCTAGAAATTTTAATTTGCTCATCACTTTCCTTGGCAAGGTCTTCGAGACTAATAGTTAAGTTTGTACCCTCTGATAAGAAGATGCCTTCTTTATACTCTAATGTACTTTCAGCAACATTTAAATTTTTTGCTGCTAAAGATTTGGCCTTTTTTATTATATTTTCTGAAGCAACTTTAATAGCAGCTCCTCCTACAGGAACAGATCTAGATCCTCCTGTACCTGCGCCAAAAGCTATTAAATCAGAATCCCCTTGAATAACTTTCATTTTCTCGGGACTAATACCTAAATACTCAGATAAAATTTGTTTATATGCTGTTTCATGGCCTTGCCCATTTGATTGAGTTCCAATATGTAATATAATATTTCCATCTTTCTCTAATATTATAGTTGCTTCCTCTGGCCCTCCACCTGAACAGGCTTCTATATAAGTTGATAAGCCTATTCCTCTGATCTTATTATTTTTTTCTGAATTTTTTGCACGATCTTGAAATCCAGCCCAATCTGAATCCTTAACGGCAAGTTCCATATTACTAATAAAATCACCTGAGTCATAGGTATGATTTAAAGCTGTTTTATATGGCATCTCAGACGAAGGGATTAAGTTTCTTCTTCTTATTTCTATAGGACCTAATCCAGTTTTCATTCCTGCCACGTCAACTAATCTCTCGATCACGAATGATGCTTCTGGTCTTCCTGCTCCTCTGTAAGCATCAATAGCAGGAGTGTTTGTAAAAACACCCTTTACATTTACATAAATGGCAGGCGTTTTATAGCAGCCTGCAAGCATCGCAGTTCCTGCTAAAGTAGGAATAAATATTGCAAAGTTGGATAAGTAAGCCCCCATGTTAGCTATAGTGTCTATTTTTATTCCTAAAAATATTCCATCTTTATCTAGAGCCATTTTGGCTTTAGTGACATGATCTCTACCATGCGTATCTGATAGAAAAGCTTCGCTTCTATCAGAAATCCATTTAACCGGTCTTCCGATCTCTTTAGATGCAAATAATGAACAAATATACTCAGGGTAGTTAAAAATTTTCATACCAAACCCACCACCAACATCAGTTGTTATGACTCTGAGTTCTTCTGGTGATATGTCTAATACATTAGAAATTCTATCCCTAAGACTATGAACTCCTTGAGAAGAACAATGCAATTCATATTTATTTTTAGTTTTATCATAATTCGCTATGGCTCCTCTTGTCTCCATAGAGTTAGGAACAATTCTATTATTAATTAATTCAATTTCCACTATAGAATTACTATTTTTAAAAGCGTCATCAGTTTTAGTTTTATCACCCATTTCCCAATCAAAACATAAATTATTTTTAGTATTTTTCCATACTTGAGGAGAGTTATCTTCTATTGCTTCGCTGCAAGATGTTACTGATGGTATTTCCTCAATGTCAGCAAAAATTAAATCCGCTGCATTTTTAGCTTGTTCTATGCTTTCAGCTATAATAATGGCTATTGGGTCACCAACATGCCTTACTTTATCAATTGCAATGGCAGATCTTTCAGGAGTGAACATTTCAGTGTCGTCTTTATTCTTAGCAATGAAATTGGTAGGCATGTCTTTAATTCCTGCTTTTTTTAGGTCTTTTCCTAAAAAAATTTTAATAACTCCTTCGGAATTAGATGCTTCTTCTAAATCTATATTCTTAATAATACCGTTAGCTACATTAGATCTCAATACATACATATAAGTTTGATTTTCTAATGAAATATCTCCTGTATATAAACCTTTACCTGAAATAAACCTTATATCTTCATCCCTTAAAACAGGTTGCCCAATTCCGAATTTATTCATATCTACCTCTTTAATTTCTTTTTTACAGCTATTATTATAACATAACACTTTAAATAATTAAAATATAAATATAGGGTATTTTGATATTGAAAAAAGTTAAAATAGAGTTTTTAAACAATCCATAGAAGTGAAACTTGATAATACAGCTACTTCAAGGGCAATATGGGATGCATGTCCAATAAAATCTATCACTAATACTTGGGGTAATGAAATTTATTTTGAAACTAATATAAAGGTAATAAAAGATGAAACTGCTAAAGATATAGTTAATTTAGGGGAAATTGCTTTTTGGGTTGAAGGTTCTTCTATTGCTATAGCTTTTGGGGCAACTCCTATATCTAAAGCAGAAGAAATTCGTTTAGTTACAAAAGCTAATATTATTGGAAATACGAGTTCTGATTTGTCAATATTAAGTATGGTTAATTCTGGAGAAATTGTTATAGTAAGTCGTCTTTATTAATTAAGGAATATATTATGAATAAAAATGTGGATTTTTACTTTGATTATGGAAGTCCAGCAACTTATTTGGCTTGGACGCAGATAGATAAAATTATAAGTGATGCAAATGCTAAATTAAATATGATACCTATGTTGCTTGGAGGGGTATTTAAAGAAACTGGTAATTCATCTCCAGCTTTTATACCGGCAAAAAGTAAATGGATGGGTAAAGATTTAAAAAAACATGCAGAAATTTATGGAGTAGATTACAATTCTAATAGCTTTTTTCCTATTAATACTCTTAACTTAATGAGAGGAGCAATAGCAGCTCAAAAAATGAATATTTTTGAAAAATATTCAGAGGCTGTTTTTACGGGTATATGGGTTAAGGATATCAATTTAGGAGATTTAGAGATAGTGCAAGATTATTTAAATAAAAATGAAATTGATACCGATCAATTATTTAGTCTAGTACAGTCAGATGAAATAAAATCTGAATTGATAGAAAATACAAAACAAGCTGTAGAAAATGGTGTTTTTGGAGCTCCTACATTTATGATAAATAATGAATTGATATTTGGTCAGGATAGGTTAGAATTTTTAAGAATGGCACTTAAATAAACAATTTTTTTGATTATGTGTTGTAAAAATAGGTCTGAATAACTATCTATATAATTATAGATGTAATCTTTAAGATGAGGAATAAAAATGAATAGTGAATTTCAAAAAAAAGCCAATTTTAAAATAGGTGAAATAGTAAAACACCGTTTATTTTCATTTAGAGGAGTTATATTTGATGTAGATCCTGAGTTTATGAATACTGAAGAGTGGTATGCTTCTATTCCTGCAGACATGAGGCCAAAAAAAGACCAACCTTTTTATCATTTATTTGCAGAAAGTGAAGAAGGTCCCTATATTGCATATGTTTCACAGCAAAATTTATTAAAAGACGATAGTCAAGAGCCCTGTCTTCATCCTCAGATTGATGTTATGTTTAATAATATAGGGGGTGATTATGTTCTTAAAAAAGAGAACATACACTAGATATATTTTTATTTATCATCTTTCATCCAAGGAGCGTCGGGAGAGTTAGCATCTCCTAAATCAATTGGTTTATTACCAACGTTATTCGTTCTCTTCCATTTAAGAATGTTTTTTTTTGTGATAATCTTTCCTATCAAATAGGCTACAAATATACATAAAATTAGTACAAGAATTCCCATTATGGGGTGATAGCTCATTTTATCTCCTTTAAATCTAGTATCATAAGTTGTATGGCGGATAATTCAAGTTTTTAGGAGACAAAGTAAATATTTCATATCCAGAAGAAGTAACACTTAGTGTATGTTCAAATTGTGCAGATAATGATTTATCTTTAGTTACAGCTGTCCAACCATCAGATAGCATTTTCACATCATACTTTCCAATATTAATCATTGGTTCAATTGTAAAAAACATTCCCTCTTTTAAGACAATACCTTCTTTTTGTTTTCCATAATGTAAAACACTTGGACTGTCATGAAAAACTCTGCCAATGCCATGACCACAAAAATCTCTCACAACAGAATATCCTTTTTTTTCTGCAAAATTTTGAATAGCATACCCAATATCACCTAAAGTTGCTCCAGGCTTTACTACTTCTATGCCTCTCCACATAGCTTCAAAAGTAGTTTCAACTAATTTCATAGCTTTAATTCCTGTTTTTCCAACACAAAACATTCTACTAGTATCTCCATGCCATCCGTCTAAAATTACAGTTATATCGATATTAACAATATCTCCATTTATAAGAACTTTCTCTCCTGGTATCCCATGACAGATTACATGATTTATAGATGTGCAAATAGATTTTGGAAAACCTTTATAATTTAAGGGTGCAGGAATAGCGTTATTTTTTACAATGAAGTCATAACATTTTTTGTCTAATATATCTGTTGTAACACCCGGCTCTACATAAGGCGTAATATAATCAAGTACTTCTGCCGCAAGTTTTCCTGCTTTTCTCATTGCAGCGAAGCTATCTTTGTCATGAATCATTATACTTGTTTCTGGATCTAAGTACATTTTTGTTCCTATATTATTTATCTAATATTAGTTGTATATTTTTTCCAATATTTATAGCATCACTGCTTAAAATAGTGTCGATACAAATTACTTCAACTCCTGCTTTGATAGCATCATTAAATGCTTCAGCATATTCTTTATCTATATCCTTAGCAATTTTAAAAAAATTACAATCATTTCTTTGAATAAGATAAAGCATGACAGCTCTTAAGCCAGATTGCGATACTAAAGATAATTCTTTTAGGTGTTTTGTACCTCTAGAAGTTATAGCATCAGGAAACTCAGCAATCCTTTTTTTTCTTGAAAGATGGACATTTTTTATTTCTACATAGCAATCTTTTTTTATTTCATCTTTTAAAAGGATATCGATTTTAGAATTTGTTCCATATTTAACTTCTCTTTTCAAAGAGCTGTAATTACTTAATTCTGGAATTTCATTATTTTGAATTGCCTCCTGAACAATTTTATTTGGGTTGTGTGTATTTATGCCAATATAAGTATCACCTTTCTGGACTAGCTCCCAACTCCATTTTAGTTTTCTTTTGGGATCATCACTTTTTGATAGCCATGATGTAACTCCTTCTTCTGTTACCCCTAGCATTGCCCCTGTATTGGCACAATGTGCCATAACAATAGTCCCATCAACTAAAATATGGTCGCTAAAAAATCTTTTATAGCGTTTTATAAATTTAGCTTTATATAGTTTACTAGTGAAATCCATATAATATTATATATTATATGTTTATAAATGGTCTATAATTAATTAATATTAAAGGAATATTATGGAAAGTAGTGAAAAAAAATCGTTATCTTCAGCATGCATTTTAGTTATTGGAAATGAGATTTTATCTGGTCGTACGGAAGATAAGAATATTAATTTTATTGCAAAAAGGTGTGATGAGATAGGAGTAAGTGTTGACGAAGTAAGAATCATACCTGATGAGATAAAAATAATAAAAGACACTGTTCTTTTTTGTCATAAAAATTTTGATTATGTTTTTACTACAGGTGGCATAGGGCCAACTCATGATGATATAACTACTGAGTGTATTGCTAGTGCTTTTAATCTAGAGGTAGAAATTAATGAGGAGGCGCTTAAAAGATTACAAGGGCATTATAATAAATTAAAAGTTGAGCTCAATGAATCTCGAATTAAAATGGCTAAAATACCAAAAGGGGCAGAATTAATAGATAATCCAGTTTCTTCTGCACCAGGTTTTATTGTGAAAAATGTATTTGTTTTGCCAGGTGTACCGAAGATATTACAAGCTATGTTTAATGGTATAGAAGATAAAATTAGAGGAGCAACAAATATAGTTTCTAAAAATATTATTGTTTCTAGTGCAGAGGGTGAAATAGCAGAATTTCTAGAAAATATTCAAGATAAATATACAGGTGTAAGTATTGGTTCTTATCCTTATTTTAGGCCGCCGGATGTAGGAACTAATATTGTATTAAGATCTATTAATCAAAATTTAATTAATGAGGTAACTATTGCAATTTGTAAAAAATTAAAGGAATATAAAATTCAATATGAAGAAACTTAAGTTTAAGGGAGAAAATTATGGGAAATACAAATTCAAATACAGTTCCAGAGAATTTAAAGAAGATAGAGGCTTTATATGAAAAACTAGAGAGAGACCCAAATCTAGAGAAGGCATTTTTAACGAATAAAAAGAAATTTTTGGAGGACCATGGCTTCAATGCAGAAGAGGTTAATAGCTTAATTAATGATTTACAGAAAGATAGGCTTGCTGAGTTATCTTCAGTTTTAAAAGAACAAGAAGAAAAACTTAGCTGATTAATATTTTTATATTAACCTAGGTGCAATAAAAGCAAAAAAAGCACCTATTAAAAATAATATTATTGAACCTATATAAATATATTTAGATATAATTCTTATTCTTGAACATAATTTTGCTTGTACAGGGTCAATAGGGCAAGGTGCATTCCTATTAACCCAACGAAAAATACCTCCAACCAATATTAGTATACCGGCAATACTAAAGACAAAAGCTTTATATTTAGATAAAAAGAGCAATTGGGGAAAGTTAGAAATTAGTCCAACTAATACTGCTCCTGACCCAATGGTAACTAATAGGGCAGGCAATGCACAACAAATTAAGGTTCCAAAACTAGTAAATAAGGAAAATATCGGTAAAATTAAATCCTTTTTAGACGTCAAACTCATTTTTAAAGTTTTTCTCTATTAATTTCTGCTACATTATATCCTGCATTTATGAAGAGTTCTTCTACTGTATCATCTGAAATATTTGTATCTTCCTTTAATGCAATTAGGACATTTTGATTATCTAAATCTACAGTTATTCCAACCACTTCATCTTTTTTTAAGAACACTTTTTCTATAGCTTGGGCGCAAAAATCGCAAACCATTCCTTCCACCGCTACTTTTAATAACATACCATTAGGATCAATAGATCCTGATCGGATTATTATTTCTTCTTTATTCATATCATGGTTTTCGTGATTTTGTTCTTGAGCATAAGAATTTATACTAGTCAAAAATATTAATGTGAATAAAGTAGTAATTAATTTTTTCATATTGTTCTCCTTTTGTTAATTTAAAACCTCTTTATGTAATTGAATGAAAATTTATTATTATTATTTATTCCAAATTCCAATAAATTAGTTTCATAAAAAAATCTAACTATTGGGCTATAAGTAATAGTATCTGTATCTTTTGGGTTATGTGATACTTCAAACATTAACCAAGTATGAAGATCTCCATAATCACCTATATAAGGTGCAATTCCTATTTTTGCTTTTTGTGAAAAGTGTGAATCTATTTTTTCCGCAATAAAAGCCCTATTTTCATAAGAAGCAAAGTATCTTCTTGTTTCCCAGTCGGCACTAACACCAAAATATCCAGCATATTTAAGTTTAGATTCGTAACTCTCAAAATCTGTATGCAATATTCCTATTCCTTTTTTTGTATAAAAATTTGCTTGAGAAGATCTTGTATTCCATCGCTTCATTAAGTAATTATAGTGTAAAGTATGCACCGTGTATTCTCTAGATTTAGAATATTCTATTCTATAACCAAGAGACTTATTGAAAGTAGGAGAGTAATGAAGATGAGCTGAATGTATTTCAGAATTATTTTTAGTCATAAAAGTCCAGCCATCAGGATAAGATACTGGTCTTGCAAAACAGACACTACTAAAAGATAAAATAGATAATAATAAAATTTTTATAAACATATTTATTTACTTCCTTTATCATATATGTAAGGTATACCCTTACGTAAATGTCAAGCTTTAAGGAATTATTATGAAAATTAGTGAAATAGCTAAAGAAACTGGACTTACAGTAAGAGCTATAAGGTATTATGAAGAGCTTAATTTAATTAAGTCTGACAGGCTTAAGAATAATTATAGATCTTATGATAAAGAAGCTTTATTTAAAATACGTTTTATATTTAGAGCAAGGAAACTTGGTTTTTCAATTGAGGAGTGTTCTTCTTTAATAAAGTTATTTAATAATAAGAATCGGCAAAGTTCAGAAGTTATTAAAATTGCAGAGATAAAAAAAAATAAATTAATCGATCAAATTCAAGAATTAAAGGATTTAAAAAGATCATTAGATTGGTTAATCAAAAAATGTCCGGGAGATAGTAAACCTGATTGTCCTATTTTAGATGAATTAGCAGGTAAAAAATAAGACAATTATTATTTTATTGATGGTGCCCTCAGCAGGACTTGAACCTGCACGCCAAAAGAGGCCACGGATTTTAAGTCCGTTATGTCTACCAATTCCATCATGAGGGCTTAATTTTTATATCTCTTTCCTAACAAAATAGTTGCACCTAAAGAAGAAGTTTTTTCAGAGTGCAATTGATTAGCATTTACGGCCAAAAAGTCTCCTGGATTTAATATATGCTCTTTATTATTATCATGTAAAATAAATTTTCCTTTTACTACACAGGCATATGCGTCAAAATCATGAGTATGAAAGTCAGTATTTAAATTAGGCTCTATTTCCTTTAAAGAAATGTTAGAGTAGCCCATATTGCTAATCTGTTTAACTTCTTTAGCATATTTTTTTGAAATATTTTTATCCATACTGACCTCTAATAACAATAATTTTAATACTAGCTTCTATATAATGGTGCCGCAAGTAGGAGTTGAACCCACGACCTGATGATTACAAATCAACTGCTCTACCAACTGAGCTATTGCGGCATTATAAAAACTTAATACTATTACACCAAAAATAATATTATCCTTTTACAGAAAAAATATAAAAATACAAGATACATATGTATTTTTTACTATCTATTAATTTCATATAGGCTAATTGCTAATGCAACTGAAACATTTAAACTCTCAACGGAATTCTTTATTTCTATTTTAGCTGTTATATCACAATTATTTTTTATAAGTTTTCTAATTCCCTTACTTTCGCTACCCATAACTAAGGCTAGCTTGCCTGAAAATATTTTTGAGGTTTCAGAAATTTCTTTTAATGTTTTTATTGCTTTTGCTTCTAATCCTACAGTCCAGAAATTATATTTTTTTAATAAGTTTATAGCTTGCACTATGTTACTTACCTTAAATAATGGTACTTTTTCTAATGTGCCCACAGCAGCCTTACTTAAAGTAGAGTTTTCATTAGGAGAATTTTTATCAAGCATGATTATTCCTGATACGGAAAACGCTGCAGCTGATCTAATAATAGCACCTATATTTTGGGAGTCAGTAATTTGGTCTAAAATAATAAATGTTTGAGTTAAATCCATATTATTTTTCAAGTATTTATTAAGGTTTTGTTTCTCCAATGGTTTTGTAAATAAAGCAATTCCTTGATGTATATTAATGTTTGCTAATTTAGAAATTTCAAGTCTAGACATAATCTCAGGTTTTACTTTAGTAATAGTAAAGTTTAATTTTTCAAAGTTCTCTTTAGTTAAACATAGCCGGTATACTACCCTATTGGGATTATTTAATGCTGCTTCTACTGAGTGTTTTCCAATTATCCAGTAGTTGTTATTATTTGATTTATCAATAATCATATTATTTTTTATCATATATTTTTACTATGTCATGTTTTTAAATGTGATCCATAAAAATTATTTTAAAGTATATTAGAACATTATTTTGTGTTTATTAAAAAATTACTGTTAAAATTTATATTTAAATATTAGACTTATATTTATTTACATAGGGGAAACAAATGAAACTACTTAAATTAATAATTGTGATACTATTTGCAAATGTCTCTTTATCTTTTGCTGGTCATCACGAAGAAAATTCTTACATGATGGAAGCATTACAAAAAACTGGAAAACACAGTATTTTAATTGCTGCTATTAAGTCATCTGGATTAGAAAAACTTTTTAATGAAGAAAGTAAAGTTCCAAGAACTCTATATGCTCCAAATGATGATGCATTTAATAAATTACCAAAAGCTATGAGTGATGAGTTATTTGAAAAAAATAATATTAAGGCTCTTAGAAAGCTTCTTTTAAACCATGTTTTTGCAGGAACCCATTCTGAAGAAAATGTAAAATCATCTGGTACTTTAACAGTAAATCTAGATGGAAAAATTTTAAAAATATATCAAGGCGATGATTTATACGTAAAAGATATGGTAATTACTGAGAAAGATATTAATGTGCAAAATGGAATTATTCATTCTATTGAATGCGTAATGTTTGTTCAACCAAGTGTTGAAGATAAAAGATTAGACTTAGAAACTAGAAATAAATATTCAATTACATCTTGTTGTATGAGGACTGACTTAGAAGTGGATATGTTTTTATCGGATGTAAAATAAAATTATTCAGGATAGTTTAATACTATCCTGATTTTTATTTTCTATTTGCTTGTAATTCAAAAAAATGTTCAGCATCAATTAAAACTAAAGGCTTCTTTTGGTTTATTTTTAAAACTACCATAGGTTCTAATTGTTCAGAGTTAGCCACTGCTTGCTCATAAGCATCCCATAAATACTTCATTTTTTCCTGATTCTTGCACTCAATAGAATAAGGAATTATCTTTTTAGCTTTTTCAGAAAGTTGAATATCCTCTCCTTTTCTTCCCATTCTAATAGATTGTACATCCTTATCTTCTAAAATAGCATGATACTTTAATATTAATTTGCATACTAACTTCTGCAGTCTTTTGCCTTTAGCTTTTCGTGTTGCCGTATTCATTATTATTCCCATTTTAATTTTTAATAAAATAACTCGTTATATAATTGAATTACAAAAAGTATTTGTTATGCTATTATTTAATTTAATTTCTGGAAAGAAAATAATATGGACTTTAATTTAAACGAACAGCAACGTGCTTTAAAAGAAACAGCAAAAAAATTTGCTGACAATGAATTAAAAGATATAGCATTAGAAATTGAAAGAAATGACGAGCCGCTAGGTAGAGAAATTTTAAAACGTTATGCAGATTTAGGTTTCTTGGGTGTTAATTTACCGGAGGAATATGGAGGAGCAGGTTTAAGTCATTTTGAAGCAGTATTAGTACTAGAGGAAATAGCAAAAGTATCTATAGCTGTTGCTTTTCCGATATTTGAATCTAGTTTTGGCCCAGCATTAGCTATTTCTAGTTTTGCTTCGGAGGAACTTAAAAAGTTAATTTTACCTAAAGTTTGCTCAGGAGATATGGTTATAGCAGTATCAATGTCTGAGCCCAATGCAGGTTCAGCACTTACAGATCTAACTACTACTGCAAAAAAGTCTAAAGATAAAATAATTCTTAATGGTCAAAAAAGATGGTGCTCTGGAGCTGGGCATGCAGACGCATATGTAGTCTATAGTAGAATGTCGGAAGAAAAAGGGGCAAAAGGTATAGGGGCTGTATTATTAGAAAAAAATTCAGAAGGTTTTACTTTTGGAAAGCCAGAAAGTCATATGGGTTTTAGAGGCGTTCCAAGCGCTGATATGTTTTTTGATAATGTAGAACTTCCTATTAAAAACATAATTGTGCCTGCTGGTGGCTTTAAGAAATTGATGGAAGCTTTTGATCTAGAAAGATGTGGAAATACTACTATGAGCTTAGCATGTGCTCAGTCTGCATATGATTATGTATTAACTTATATTCAAGAAAGAAAACAGTTTGGAAAGCCAATTATAGATTTTCAGGCAGTACAGATTCAGTTAGCAGAAATTAAGATGAAGTTAGACGCTTCTAGACTTTTGTTGTATAGAGCTGTTGTAAATGCTGATAAATCATTACCCTCTATATCGGAAAGTTCTATTGCTAAATGTTTTGCTAATGAAATTGCAAGAGAAGTTACTGGAAAATGTGTTCAATTAATGGGTGGCTACGGCTATTCTAAAGAATTCCCTATTGAACAAAAAATGAGAGATGCTTGGGGGTGGGGGATTGCAGGTGGATCAATTGACATTCAAAAAATTAATATATCTTCCTCATTAATTGGTAGACGATTTAGCCAGAGAAATTAAGAAATAAGGAATTCATATAATGAAGCAATTTTTACCCCTAGAGGGATTAAGAATTCTAGATTTAACTACTGTAATTATGGGTCCTTTTACTACTCAAGTATTAGGAGATTTTGGAGCTGATGTAATAAAAATTGAAGAGCCAAATGGAGATATGACAAGAGATATAGGTCCAAATAGATCTGATAAAATGTCCTCAATGTTTCTTGGTGTAAATAGAAACAAAAGAAGTATAGTTTTAAACTTAAAAAAGCCTGAAGCTAAAAAGGCACTATGGAGGTTAATCGATGGCGCTGATGTAATCGTTCATAATATTCGTCCACAAAAAATTGCTGCTTTAGGCTTTGATCCAGATACTGTTCTTGCAAAAAAACCTGAAATGATTTACGTCGGATTACATGGATATAGGGAAGATGGCCCTTATGGTGGTCAGCCAGCGTTTGATGATGTCATTCAAGGACAATCTGGAATTGCTGGTACTTTTAATGCTAGAGATGGAGAACCGCATATTGTACCTACTGTAATGGCAGATAAAAGTATAGGTCTTTTGGCCAGTACTGGTCTATTAGCTGCATATGTAAAAAAATTGAAAACAGGAGAGGGTAGTTACTTAGAGGTATCTATGTTTGAGGGCATGGTGGGATATACTCTTATTGAGCACCATTATGGTGAAACTTTTATTCCACCTATGGATCAAATAGGATACCCTAGAGCACTCTCAGAAAACAGAAAGCCTTATAAATCCAAAGATGGGTATATTTCTATTTTACCTTATACAAATCAACAATGGATAAGCTTCTTTGATATTATAGGTAGAAAAGATTTAAAAAAAGATGAACGCTTTTCGACTATCAAAGCGAGATCAAAAGATATTAATACTCTTTATACTTTAGTTAGGGAAAGTGTAATAAAAAAAACTAATGAAGAATGGGTTGAACTTTTAAAAAAAGCAGAAATTCCATTCGGTGTGGTCAATAAGCTCGAGAGCTTAAGAGAAGATCCTCACCTAAAATCTATAGGTTTTTTTAGAGAATTTA
>Ga0222719_10003534_pt1 | contig 13869 bp, 21 predicted proteins | sample C33_34DmetaG_FD_165039 | JGI IMG/M metagenome (GOLD analysis project Ga0222719, IMG submission 165039) | Estuarine water microbial communities from San Francisco Bay, California, United States - C33_34D | ecosystem: Environmental > Aquatic > Marine > Unclassified | place: USA: California...
TGAATCAGAAAATTTATAAGGACAATGAGTTCTTTGATTTAGACCAAAAGAAAATTCTTATATCAGTATTAAAAGATAAACTTAATCTAAGTTATGCAAAGCTTGGTAAAGAATTAAATCTAACATGGTTTCCAGTTTATAAGTCATGCGAGATTGCCAAGAGTAAATACAAACATATTTTAGACCAAGTTCTAAAGGCGGTTAAATGAATACTAGACAAGGTTTTATTTTATTGCATAGAAAAATTTGGGAGTCTAAAGATTTTAACTCAACTTTAGAAACTGTAATATTTATTTATTTACTATCTAAGGCTTGTCACGAACCCACTAAAGTTCTTTATAGAAGAAAAAGAATATTACTTCAAAGAGGAGAAGTTTGTATTGCTTTAAGGGATTTGGCAAAGAAATTTGAGATAACTGTTAAGAGAACTAGGACTATAATTGGCAACCTTATAAAGGCACAGAATATGGCACAAAGAGTGGCACAAACTTTATCGGTATATAGCATTGTAAAATATAACAAATATCAAAAATTAGACAAACCAAAGGCACAAGAAAAGGCACAAGAAGTGGCAGACAGAACAATCAATACTAATAAATCTAATAAAAGTATATATACTGCTAACGAATCTAATAATAATGTTTATGATATGAAGAAGATAAAAATAGATAAGTCTAGCAAACCCTCACTGAAGAACTTAAATACTGCTATCTATGAAAAAAAAAACATGTCTGAATTTGAGATTGCTAGAAAAACCTTATCTACGGACAGATTTGAAGAATTTGTTAGATTGAAGTTGCAATCAGATAGCAAATCGTAGTAAAGAAAAATTATAATCTAAAAAGGAGAATATTATGCCAAAAGGTAAAGGAACATATGGGTCTAAAAAAGGCAGACCACCTATGAAGAAAAAAAAGAAGAAAAAATAGTGCCTAAAAAGAAACCTATCTTTGCTAAAGAAAGACCTAAAAAATTAGGTAAGCCAAAACCTTTTAACAAGAAGTCTAAGGCTTATAAGTCTGCTAAAAGTTCAGCAGATAAAAAATTTGGTAAAAAAGTTTCTCTTTATAAAAACATATTTATTTCACAAGCTATTAAAAAATACAAACCAAGAAAGAAAAAGTAACTTTGTATGACTATAACTAAAATAGATACTGACTTTACACCTGAAACACATGACATTGGTGCTAGTTCTGTACAATCATCTGTAATTACTACAGGTTCAGGTAGAGTTAGAATAGCAACTACAACTCATTGCCATATTAAATTTGGCTCAAACCCTACTGCAACTGAAGAAGATGTTATGATACCAGCGAATCATGTTGAAGTTTTTTCTTTTAAATCAGGAGATAAAATTGCCTTTATTCATCATGGTAGTGGTGCTGGAGAAATTAACATATCAGCAGTAGATTAATGGGAATCACTACTTCAACCACTTTAAAAGAACTGTACACCAATAAAATTGGCAAAGGTAAATACAAAATTAAAAAAGGAAAAGGAAAGTCTTACACTAAACGCAAGAAGAAAAAATGAAACCTAAAATCATAAGGTTTGGACATAGAGATTTTAAGGTTATCTATATATCTAAGAAAGAAGCTAGTAAAAGAGGTATCTATGGAGAAGTTGATACTAGCACCAATACTATTACAGTAGATAAAACATTAGATGATAAGGTTACAATCAACACTTTAGTCCATGAGATTTTACATATAGTTTCTGAACATTATCATTGGAATCTACCAGCAGAACAAGAAGAGTTAGTATGCGAAACTACTGGTAACGCACTTGCAGATTTATTTAATCAGAATCCTAAGTTAATAGAATATCTTGCAAAAACTTTCAAAAAGTAGTAGCTGATTCCTAACGATTTACATAGTCGGTTAATTATGGACAAGATAGATAAAAAAGACATAGAGATTATTCAGCCTAAGCAAATGGGCAGACCCAAATTCAAGTTCACAGACGAAAAGTTAAAGCAGATTTATGAGTTAGCCTCTATTATGTGTACTAAGGAAGAAGTAGGTAGGATTATTGGCTGTTCTCACGATACGATTGAAAGAAATGAAATGGCTATGGAACACTATAAGTTGGGGGTAGCAAACTCAAAAGCTACTATTAGAAGGACTCAATTTAAAATAGCTACTAAGCTAAACTCTGCTCAGATGGCTATGTGGTTAGGTAAGGTGTATCTTAAACAAGATAAGGAAGACGACCAAGATGAGTCTAACAATCCTTTGCCTTTAACTGACATTGTATGATACCTTTTCCTGATAAAACTTATGATGTTATTTATGCAGACCCAGCTTGGTACTTTAAAACATATTCTAAAAAAGGTAACGGAAGAAGTCCTGAACAACATTATTCATGTATGTCTATTAATGACATTTGTAATTTACCTATTGATTCTATTAGTAACCCAAACTGCGTTTTACTTTTATGGGCTATTGACCCAATGTTGCCACAAGCTTTTAAAGTTATTGAATCTTGGGGATTCAAATATAAAACAGTAGCTTTTACTTGGGCTAAGACAAACAAAAAATCAGAAGGATTCTTTACTGGACTTGGGTATTGGACAAGAGGAAATCCTGAGATGTGTTTATTAGCCACTAAAGGAAAACCAAAAAGAATATCTAAATCTGTTAAACAATTAGTTGTAGATAGGCGAAGAGAACATAGTAGAAAACCTGACAGAATAAGAGATGATATAGTTCAACTATGTGGAGATGTTTCAAGAATAGAATTATTTGCTAGACAGAAAACAGAAGGTTGGGATATTTGGGGAAATGAGGTATAAAATTATATGGCTAAATATAAAAATAAAGAAGTTAAACTAAACAAACCATTTAGAACTCCAAGTGCGAGTAAGAAATTCGGTGTTTATGTCAAAGACAGATCATCTGGAAGAATTAAAATAGTAAGGTTCGGAGCAAAGGGTATGTCTATTAAGAAGAATATAAAAGCAAGGCAGAAATCATTTATGGCAAGATTTAGACCAATACTTGCTAATGTAAAAGGGCAGAAGAGTTTATCTCCAGCTTATTGGGCAGTTAAATCTTGGAGAAAAGGTTTTAAAATTGGTTAAGTATTTTTTGTTTATGCACATAATGATAGCTAATCCAAATGCTTATGTTCCTGATGTGTACGACTTTTGGTTTCAAGAACCTGAACTAAGATACTTTGCGACAGAAAAAGATTGTCAAACAACAGGTGCTGAGATATTGAAGTGGGCAAGGCAAACTATGGAAGATAAAAATAAACAGGTCATTAAAAGTTGGCTAGATTGTATAGAGGTAACTAAGAGTGAAAAAGCATCATTTAATCATCAACCTAGAACAGCTAAAAGCTTATGACCATAAAGCTAAACAAGACATTATTAACAAAGCTTTCTTTTATCAAGCTGAGAGCATTATGTTTTATGGACATGATTTTATTAAAAGCCAAGAAGCTATTGAAGATCAAGTCTTTACAACTAACACTAAAAATCATATTGATTTGCTTATTGTTAATAATCTTCTTGAGCATTTATCTGTAGAATATTTAGGGGTTGTTATTAAAGATATATTTAGCTACTCTTCCAAACACATTATGGTCATATTAAATTATAAGTCCGATATGTTTAAACCAGTAATAAAACAATTAAGTAAATACAAAAAGCATAGTTTTTTTTTCAATAGATAATGCAACTTTATAATGACGATTGTTTAAAAATATTACCAACGATACCTGATAAGTCTATTGATCTCATACTTACCGACCCACCTTATGAAAAAACAAGAGGTAAATGGGATTCTATTATTAATTTAGATTTAATGTGGGTCAAACTAAAAAAAATTATAAAAAATAATTGTGCTATTATTTTATTTGGTAACGAACCATTTTCATCAAAAGTTAGATACAGTAATATAGATGAATATAAATATGATTGGAAGTGGGTAAAAAATAGAGCAACTGGTTTTCCTAATTGCAATTTTAGACCAATGAATAAATATGAAGATATTATGGTTTTTTCAAAATTTAATGCGTCTACTGGCGGTAAAAAAAATAGCATGAGATATTACCCACAAGATCTTATTGTTAGTAATAAAGTAAAAAAAAACACACCAAAAAGACATGGATTAATACAAAAAGATACAAATAATGTTGGCAAAAATAATATATTAATGCAATCAACACAATACATACAAAAGTATGTTAATTATCCAAACAATATATTAAACTTTAATTGTGATATTAAATATGTACACCCAACACAAAAGCCAGTAGCTTTATTAGAATACTTAATCAAAACTTATACTAACGAAAAGGACACTGTATTAGATTTTACAATGGGATCAGGTTCAACAGGTGTTGCTTGTAAAAACCTTAATAGAAACTTTATAGGTATTGAAAAAGATGAGAAATATTTTGATATTGCAAAGAACAGGATTGAAAGTGCCTTTATCTGAACCACAACGAGAAGTCATAGCATCTAACAAAAGATTTAGAGTTCTAATTACAGGCAGACGATTTGGTAAGACTCATCTTTGTATGATGGAACTACTAAGAAAAGGTAGAGATAATCCTAATGGTAAAATCTTTTATGTAAGTCCTACTTACCGAATGTCTAAAGAGATCATGTGGAAGAATCTCAAGAAAGTAGTTAAGCAATTAAGATGGCATAAGTATATTAACGAAACAGAACTAACGATTGTACTAAAGAATAATTGTCAGATTAGTTTAAAGGGTGCAGATAAATCAGCAGATAATTTACGAGGTGTGGGTCTTAATTTTTTAGTTATTGATGAGTTCTCTGATGTACCTGAAGAAGCATGGAGTGAAGTTCTTAGACCTACTATTTCAGATAAACACGCAAACGGATCAGTGTTATTTGTAGGTACTCCTAAAGGGGTAGGCAATTGGTCATATGAGATGTATCAGAAGGGTAAGTCTAGTGATCCTGAGTGGCAGTCATGGAAATATACAACTGTAGAAGGTGGACAGGTAGAAGCACACGAGATTGAACAGGCTAAGAAAGACCTAGATGAGAGATCATTTAAGCAAGAATACTTAGCTTCTTTTGAAACTTATGCTGGTGTTATTTATTACAACTTTGATAGGGAACAGAATGTTAAGCCATGCAAGTATGATCCACAAGCAGTTATTCATGTAGGTTTAGACTTTAACATTGATCCAATGTCAGCTTGTTTATTTCATTTAAAGAATGGAGTAGCTGAGTTCTTTGATGAGATAGTTATTTATTCTAGCAATACAGATGAGTTTATTGACGAACTATTAAGCAGATACCCTAAGAATAAGATTATTATTTACCCTGATCCAGCTTCAAGACAACGCAAGACTAGTGCTGGTGGTAGAACTGATTTAACTATATTGACCAATGCTGGTTTAAGTGTTAAGTGTAAAAATACTCATGCTCTAGTAAGAGATAGAATCAATAGTGTTAATTCAAGATTGAAGAATTTTGATGGTAATAGAAATATATTAATTGATCCTTCTTGCAAAAACCTTATTAATAGTTTAACGAAACAAATGTATAAAGAAGGTACGAATCAACCTGAGAAAAGTGGGCATGACCATATGACTGATGCACTAGGCTACGCAATAGAATACATCTTTCCCATCTCAAGTAATCTACCCCCTTCACAACCTAAGAGATTTAGCTAATGGCATATTCAAGAGATCAAATTTTAGAACAGAACAAAGACTACTCCAACTACTCCCCAAGATGGGAATACTACATAAGATCATATTTGGGTGGACAAGAATACAAAGACGGAAAATACTTACAAGAATATCAATTAGAACTTGAGAACGAATACTACAGAAGAATACAAAATACTCCAGTAGATAACCATTGTAGAAACATTGTTAATATTTATTCTTCATTCCTATTTAGAATTAAACCAGTTAGAGAACTAGGTAGCTTAGAGGACGACAAGACTGTTCCTATGTTTTTAGATGATGCTGACTTAGAAGGTAGATCATATGAAGCTTTACTAAGAGAACTACAAACTTATGCTTCTGTATATGGAAACTGTTGGGCTATTTTAGATAAGCCTAACTCTAATGCTAAAACAAGAGCAGAAGAATTAAACCAAGAGATCAGACCTTACATAAATATTGTTACTCCTGAGAATGTTATTGATTGGAATTATACAAGAGCAAGTTCAGGTAAATATTACTTAGACTATTTAAAAGTTAGAGAGAACATTGGTACTGAAGAAACTACTTACAGAATTTGGTACACAGACAGAATTGATACTGTTGTAATGAAAACTAAAGGTACTAACGATCCTAAGTTGGTAGAGTCTATTCCTAATAATTTAGGGGTTATTCCAGCAGTTGTTTTATACAATCAAAGAAGTCCTATGAGAGCAATAGGAATATCTGATCTAACGGATATAGCTGACTTACAAAGAGCAATTTATAATGAGTTGTCTGAGATAGAACAATTAATCCGATTAGCAAACCACCCATCATTAGTTAAGACTAGAGATGTTGATGCGTCTGCTGGTGCTGGTGCGATTATTGAATTAACAGACAATCTTGATCCAGCTTTAAAACCTTACCTACTACAACCTTCAGGACAAAATTTAGATGGTGTTATTAAAACGATTAAGGAAAAGGTGGAAGCAATCAATAGACTATCCCATGTTGGTGCTGTTAGAAATACAGGAGAGAGAGTAGTATCAGGTGTAGCACTAAGAACTGAATTCCAATTACTTAATGCAAGACTAGCTGAGAAAGCAAATCTTATGCAATTAGCTGAAGAACAGATTTGGAGATTGTATGCATTGTGGCAAGATAAAGTCTTTGATGGTAAAATTATCTATCCTGAGTCTTTTGATCTTAGAGATTGGGCAACTGATTTAGAAGTATTACAACAAGCTAAAGCAAGTATGATTAAGTCTGATACTTTCACAAAAGAATTAGACAAACAAATAGCTAGAACTGTAATTGAAGATGATGATACTTTATCTCAAATTGACGAAGAAATAGATCAATCAAATACAAGGCTTGGAGAGTTCCCTCAGACACCGATAGAAACTCCAACAGTTTAATATGGCTAAAGACCTACTGGAAAAGTTAGGAGATTATAGACAGGTTAGAATTACTGACTTATCTGATACTCAAGTAGAACGATTACAAAAATCTTTACAGGAGTTAGAGAACTTAGTTATTGCAGAAGCAAGTAAGATTGATCCCAAAAGAGGTAGTTTAAAATTAAGAACTACAATAGCTTTACAACTTAGACCTAAACTTAAACAACTTATTGAACAAACTTATTTAACTACTATTCAAACAAACATAGCTGAGTATGATAAGTCTGCTAGTTGGTTGTTAGCTACCTTTAAAGAATATCCTATTCCTAAAGAGTTCAAAGAGATTACTGAATTAGACTTGACTACTATTCAACAATTAAAACGAGGTGCATACTTACCCTTTGAAGATTTGGGTAATGAGTTTGCAAATGAATTAGCACAAGAAGTTTATAACTCTACTCTAACAGGGAAACCTACAGAACAAATGATAGCTGATCTAAGAGGTAAGATTAATGGAGTCTATCAATCTAGTAATGATGAAGAAGCACAAGAGTTAGTAGATTTTATAACTAACAATCCTGATAAGACAGAAGAAATTAAAACTGCTAGTGAGAGATTAAATACTATTTATGGTAGAGATAGATTGGGTAATAACTTTAGAAGATACGCAACACAATTAGTTCAAGATTCATTAATGGGTTTTGATGGACAATTTGCCAAGTATAGAGCAGACGAATTAGGATTAACATCTTATAAATATACAGGAACTATTATAAGAGATAGCAGACCTTTTTGTAGAACTCATGTAAATAGAGTATATACAGAAGAACGAATAAGAGAAATTTGGAGTAGCCAAGTGTGGAAGGGTAAAGCACAAGGCGATCCATTTATTGTCAGAGGTGGTTATAATTGCCGACACCACTGGCAACCTACAAGTCCTGATTGGGTAGATTCAGAAGGAAACTACAAATTAGATTGACAAACTCGGTAATTAAAATTAAGGAGTAAAACATGGACGAGAACAATAACTCGGTAGAGCAAACACAAGCTACTGAAAATAATGTGGAAACAAAACCTGAAGTTTCTAAGGAAACTGAAAGCAAAGTTGAATCTAAAGCATTTACGGAAGATCAAGTAGAAGCAATAGTTCAAAGAAGATTAGACAGATATAAAAAGACTGTATCATCTAAACTTGATGGACTTGATTTAGAGGAAGCTAAAAAGCTTTTAGAAGAAAAGAAACAGAAGGAGCAAGAACTCGCTTTACAAAGAGGCGAATTTGATAAGGTTTTAAAAGAAACTGTATCAAAGAAAGATACTAGAATATCTGCTTTGGAATCTGAGTTACAGAAGATTAGAATTGACGAAACATTAGTCAATACTGCTTCGGTACTTAAAGCGATTAATCCTAATGAAGTTAAATCTTTATTAAGACAATCCGTTAAGTTAAATGACTCAGGTAGTGTTGAGGTAGTTTCTGAAAATGGAACTCCAAGATACAATGAAAAAGGCGACCTAATGACTGTAAATGATTTAGTTGCTGAGTATCTAAATAACAATCCGCATCATTTGAATGCTACCCCTAGTGGCAGTGGTTCAAAGAGTGGGATTGGTGGCGATACACTAAAGCCGTTTAATATAGCTGATTTGGATTTGAATAAAGCAGAAGATCGTAAGATTTATGCAGAACACAAAAGACAAAGAGAGAGTGGTGGGTTGAAGGCAAACTTAATAATTAACAACTAACCATAAGGAAACAAACGACATGGCAAACGAAACAACCAGTTCTACACTAGCAGAACTATATACTGATGTAATACAAGAAGCGATCTTCACTTTTCAAGAAACTTCTGTAATGCGTCCGCTAGTAACAACATACGCAATCAACGGACAAGGTAAAACTGTTCAAGTACCAGTATATGGTGCGATAGCGGCGGCGGCAGTTGCTGAAGGAACTGACCTATCAAACACAGCGATTGATCCAACAGCAGTTGATATTACTGCTTCTGAGATCGGTGTGATGACTACACTTACTGACTTGGGTAGAGATTCTGCTTCAAGAAATGTTGGTGCAGATATCGGAAAACTATTTGGAGATGGTTTAGCTAAAAAAGTTGATTCAGACTTAGCGGCTTTGTTCACTTCGTTCTCTACTGATGTAGGTGCGGCTGGAACTGAACTAACTCCTGAACTTTTATTCAAAGCACAAGCAACTTTAAGAGCATTGAACATACCAGCACCTTATTATGGTGTATTCAATCCTAAAGCTTGTTTTAACTTAAAGAAAGTTCTAACTAATGCTGGATACAACACAAGTGCAAATGCAATTTCTGATGTAGGAAACCAAGCAATGAGAGATGGCTTTATTGGCAGAGTAGCTGGTATTGATGTTTATGAAAACGCAAACCTAGCTATTGATGTTGATGATGACTCAGTTGGTGCAGTATTCCACCCAGCATCAATCGGTTTAGCTATGAAATCTGACCTTAAAATTGAAACTCAAAGAGATGCTTCAATTAGAGGAACTGAGATCGTAGCTTCTATGACAGTTGGACAAGGTATCGTTAAAAACGATTACGGAGTTAAAGTAACTGTGGACTCAGCATTTTAATTAATGCTAATAATGGTGGGGAGTAAAATCCCCACCTTCTACTAACAAGGATTTTATCATGGCAAATTTTTCTACAGACGCAGATTTACAATTTTATCAACCTGACATACTAGAGTTCGGCATAGCAAGTTTTACAAGTCCTAATGATTATCACGCACAGGCAAGAGAAGATATTGAAAGAGATTTAAGAAACAAATGGTGGGGTATTTATGTCAATAATACTCAAAGAGATATCACAACATTAACTACTATTGAAATGGACGGAAGTAAGCTAACAGATGCACAATGGAAAAGATGTTCTGTATTCAGAGTGATAGGCTTTTATGCTACTCCACAATTAACGAAGTTTAATAGCGAGGACAATAAAGATAGGTTTCAAGTAATGTTAGACTATTACCAAAAAGCTTATTATGCTGAATTTTCTGAGGTGCTTAGAGATGGTGTTGAATATGATGATAACAATGATTCTATTATATCCAATGCTGAGAAAGAGCCTTACGAAAGACTCAGACTAATCAGATGAAGATTACTCCCAAGATTGATGATCGTAGGTTAAGAAGAAAATTAGATCAGCAAATAAGAGAAAACCCTAGACAAATACAAATAGCTTTAGGCAGAACTGCTGAATTTCTAATGGGTGTTATTAAGACAAGAACCCAAAAAGGTAAAGACGCAGATGGTAGAAACTTTAAACCATACACACCTGAATACAAAGCATTTAGGCGAGAAGAAGGAAAACAAGCAAATTTCCCTGATCTTAATTTTAAAGGCAATATGTTATCTAACATGACACAAAAATCTACTCCTAAAGAAGCTATCCTATTTTTTTCTAGTCAGGCACAAAATGATAAAGCTGTTGGCAACCAAAAGAAAAGAACTTTTTTTGCTGTTGGGGATAGAGAAGGCAAGACATTAATAAATAAATTTGCTAAAGAGTTTAAAAAGGTATCTAAACTAATATGAGTATAAGAGAAAACATAGCTGAAAATATTATTACTGTATTAAGTGCAGTATCATCTCCTATTACTTTAAAGAAAGTAACTAGAGAACCTTTTGATGTAGATGAATTATCTGAACAACAATATCCAGCAGTATTTGTTCAGTCAGGAAACGAACTTAGAACAGACGAGACTATGACCTCTTCAACTGTTACAAGACAAGGTATTGCAGACTTTGTTATTGTAGGATTTGTCAAAGGAACAGATACCAATATTGACACAAAAAGAAATCAACTAATTTCAACGATTGAAACTGCACTAGAATCTGATAGAACACGAGGTGGGTATGCAAAGATAACTCAAGTCGTGGAAGTTTCTACAGACGAAGGTACTTTGTTTCCTATCGGTGGAATACGAGTGGTAGTAAGAGTCATGTACACTTATACTGCTGGTACACCTTAACAACTAACAACGGAGATAACCAATGGCAACACACACAGGCTCAGAAGGTACTATCAAAATTGGAAGTGATACCTTAGGAGAACTAAGATCATTTTCATTAGAAAGTACCGCTGAAACTATTGAAGATACAAGCATGGGAGATTCAGCTAGAACTTACAAAGTAGGTCTAACTGCATTTACTGGTACTGCTTCTGTATTTTTTGACGAAACTGACACAGCACAAGGAACAGTTGATGCTGGAACAGAAATAACTTTAAATGTATATCCTGAAGGCGATACTGCTGGCGACACATACTACACAGGTAGTGCAATCGTTACTGGTAGAACTATCAATTCATCTTTTGATGGAATGGTTGAAATGGAACTATCATTTCAAGGATCAGGTGCATTAACAGAAACAACAGTATAATATAAGGAAGGCTAGACATGAGTGTAATAGATAGAGTTAAAGAACATTTTGAATCACAAGGGGTTAAGAAAATTAATGTTGCCGAGTGGGGCGAGGAAGGACAACCTCTAGTGATTTATTGCAGTCCATTTACATTGGGCGAAAAAAGAAATCTTTTTAAAGGTGCTAAGTCAGATGATTTAGGAGTTTTAGTAGATGCTATAATGTTAAAAGCTAGAGATAAAGATGGTAATAAAATTTTTAAACTAGATGACAAACAAGTTTTACTTAATAAAGCAGACCCTGATGTTATTGCCAATGTAGCAACAGAAATGTTAAATACAACTTCATTAGAGGAAGCCGAAAAAAAGTAAGATACGATCAAGAGTTGTTTTCCATACTTACTCTTGGGGAAAGATTAAAAAAAAGTATGGTAGAAGTGTTTGCTATGACAGAGGAAGAATTTTTTTACTGGATAGCTTATTTTAAAGTGAAGGCAGATAAGGAAAAGTTACATGGCACAAGAACGAGTCCAAATTCGCCTAGACGCAGTAGATAATACTCGTAAAGCACTTAATGGTCTTAAAGGAAGATTAGACAAAGTTAAGTCGTCTGTATTTAATTTAAGAAACTCTTTCTTAGCTATTGGTGCTGGTCTTGTAGTTAAAGGATTTATAGATGCTGGTATTCAAGTTGAAAATCTTGGTGTTCAATTAAAAACATTATTCGGCTCTGCTAAAGCTGGAGAAAAAGCTTTAAAATCAATTACACAATTTGCCGCTAAAACTCCATTTGAATTAAGAAATATTCAACAAGGTGTAACTTCACTAGCAGTCGTTAGAGAACAAGCTGAAAAAGCTGGGTTAAGTTTTGATGACCTATTAACACTTACAGGTAATGTAGCGGCACAAATGGGTGGAGATTTTGCATTTGCTTCATTTCAAATTCAAAAAGCATTTAGTACAGGTATTGCGGCGGCAGAATCTCTTAAAGAAAGAGGTATTGCTGGTATGGCTGGTTTTGAAGCTGGAGTAAGTGTTAATGCTGACGGAACTATTAAAAAAATGAATAAAGCCTTTGGAAAAGATGGAAAGTTTGGAAATCTTATGGACGAACTTTCTAAAACATTATTTGGTACTATTACAAATATAAAAGATGCTTTTTTTATTTTTCAAGTTGAAGTATCTAAAGGTTTTTTTACCGCATTAAAACAAAATTTAGGAGATTTAAAAAAAACAGCAGAAGAAAACAGAAAAGAAATTGCTAAGTTTGGTGCAGTTATTGGTAAAGGATTAAGTAAAGCAATACAAGGCACATCAGATGCTTTAAAGTTTTTAAAGAATAATTTTGAATTTTTAAAAAATACTATTTTAGCTGTTATAGGAATTAAAATTGCAACTTTTTTTGGTCAATTTATTTTATTAATTGGAAAATTAAGAAATGCTATGCTTTTATTAAATGTGGCTATGTTAGCCAACCCTTTGTTTTTAGGTGTGGCGGCAGTGGCATTAGTAGTTGCTGGAATTTATAGCATAACTAATGCTATGAAAGATGCAAAAAAAGCAACAGATGCATGGGCAATAAGTTTAGGTTATATTGACCAAGATGCATTTGACAAGGCAATGGGAATGACAAAAGAAGATGATATTGTAGGAATATTAAAAAGACCAAAAGCAAAAACATTCTTTGAAGATGATGAAGATGATAAAGTGGGAGATGTAATTTCTGACAAAAGTATAAAACAAATTGAGGAATTAACTAAAGCAATACAAGAATATAAAAAAGCATTTGAAGCATCTTTTGGTGGACAAGTATTAATTCAAGCACAAGCATCATTAGACAAAATGGAATCTACTTTTAAAAATATAAATCAAATACTTGCAAAGACTGCTATTGATGGAATAGGTGCTTTATCTAAAGGAATTGCAGAATCTATTATATTGGGCAAATCTTTAGGAGATACTTTTAGACAATTTGTCCAGCAATCTATTGTTAATGCTCTTGCATCTTTAATTCAATACTATGCAACTAAATTATTAATTTATGCTATTGAAAAATTATTTGGTATTGAAATACCTAAACAAGTTGATTTAGAAAAAAGGAAATTAGATGTTTTAAAAAAACAAACTTCAGAATTAAAAAAACAAGCTGTTCTTCAATTAATTATAACTGCATTAGGCGGTGGTGGTGGTTTTAATCCTTTTGGAAGTGCAGAAGGTGGTAGAGTTAATGGAACTAGAGCCAATGGTGGTCAAACACAAAATGGAAACTCTTATATCGTAGGAGAACGAGGTAGAGAATTGTTTATTCCTTCTACTGATGGACAGATTGTATCTAATGAAAACTTAAACGGAATGGGTGCAACCAATATTAATTTTACAGTACAGGCAACAGATGTTAAGGGAGTTCAGGAGTTATTGATTGACAATA
>Ga0222719_10003536_pt1 | contig 13868 bp, 12 predicted proteins | sample C33_34DmetaG_FD_165039 | JGI IMG/M metagenome (GOLD analysis project Ga0222719, IMG submission 165039) | Estuarine water microbial communities from San Francisco Bay, California, United States - C33_34D | ecosystem: Environmental > Aquatic > Marine > Unclassified | place: USA: California...
GGTTAAAGTGGTTGTTGAGCATTTAGCAGATCTAGGTACGTAGTTAAAAGATTTAGCTAAAGACACCACATTACCTCTTACTAAGGAAGTATCAATAAAAGATTCATTGAGTAGAAAGTTAGCTGCAAGAGCATTGTAGTGTGTATTGTAAGCTAAAATATCCATCAGCAGATTAAGACCTGAGCCTGTAAATTCATAGTCTTTAAATTCTGGTTTGTTTTTATAGAAATCTATTAGATCCGTTTTAATTGAATCAAAATCTAGATTACTTACTACTGGTCTATTATCCATTACCTAAGCCTTTTTAGTATTGTTTCGTAAGTTGCTGTTGCATTCACGTTAATGATTGTGTATTCTATACTAATATGATATGAATTTTGATCTGATAGATCTTCAATGTAAATGTTATTAATAGAAACTCTAGGTTCATAGTTGTTAATAGTTTCTGCAATAGCATTTCTCATATTATCAATCGTAATCGGATCAGCTAACTCGAATAAAAAATCTCTAACATTACATCCTATTAGAGGTTGGAAAGGTCTTTCATAAAAATTCGTATTAATCAAATTCTTAATACTTTGATTAATTGCATTAACATCTGATTTGCTTCCCACGTCCCCGGTGATTGGGTTGAAAGCAAATGAAATGTCAAAATCTTTATAGATGTTACCTCTTTCATATGTTTGTTGTTGTGCCATGTTTTATTTATTTTAGATAAATAAAAATATATAGATAACCTGTAGGTAAACATGTCCGGAAGAAAAAACCACGGTAATAACTCAAAGAGATTTGATGTAAATTCATTTTATGCGTATATAAAGAAAGCGCATGTTGAAGAATTATTAGATAAAGACGGCAATACACCATATGATTCTGAATCGATTGACAGAAGCGTTTGGGAATATGCTGCTTATCTATACAAAGATATTGTAGATTATGGCGGAAAACTGTCATATATGGACTCCGATTCTATTAGTGGTTCAACTAATACTTGGGGACCTATCACAAAAGATTCAGATACAACAGCTTTATATCAACCTTTAAGACGTTTTCTTTACTCATTAGACGCTAATCAAGGTATCGATGCGACCGCAGATCAAATAACTTCAGGTTTTAATAGAAGATATTATACTGTACCGTTATCTGATTCTGAAGGTACATTAAGACATGTTAATGTGTATACATTCCTTAAATCTCACTTTGATAGATGGATGAGATTTGATCCTTACGAGAGACGTAAAATAGCTTCTCGTATTGCAGACAACTTAGATGAAGACTCTGATGTAAGATACAGATACGCTGACAACGTTATTATTGCTATGGAAGAAGATTCAGATCTTTCACGTAGATTAGTAGAGTTAATCAGTAACGTATTACAAACAGATTCTGAAGTAAGAAATGAAATCCTTAAATCTACTATTCTAGCGTTTCAGAATGATTCAGATGCAGCAAGAGATTTAGCTAAAATTATTGGTAATGTATTAGAGACCGACTCTGATGTAAGAAATGAATATGCTGATAGTATTTTAACTTCGATTAGACAAGACTCTGATCAGCAAGTTGAACTAGGTTTAATATTAAGTAGCCATGAGTTTACAGAATTAAACGCTCAAACTATCTATACAAGAAAAGTTCTTCCAATGGATAGTGATGATACAGGTTCTATTGGAGATTCAGACAATAGATTTGCATTGGGTAATTTTACAACTGTATTAACTGACAATCTCAAAATAAGATCTTTAGAAAAAGATAGAATCGTATTCGTATCTGATTCAGAAGGAAAATTAGAAACTTCTAGTAAATTGCAGTGGCAAGGTGATTCAGAATTAGTTATTGATGGGCATCTTAGAGTAGATGTTGATGCAAGATTAGCTACAGCTAGAGTAACTGATTTAGCTAAAGACAGAATAGTTTATGTTTCAGATTCCGATGGTAGATTAGCTACTTCATCTAACCTTCAATGGCAAGGTGATTCAGAATTAGTTATTGATGGTTATTTAGAAGTCACTTTAGATTCAAAATTAGCTTCTGCAAAAGTATCCAATCTAGTAAAAGATAGAATTGTATACGTTTCTGATTCAGAAGGTAGACTAGCTACTAATAATGATCTAAGATTTGAAGATGGTAAATTAATCTACGATGATATAGAAATGTTAGCTATTGATTCAGAGAAGTTTATTAGTCTCCTTATTGAAAACATTGATTCTGAATTTAGCGAATTTGTTGGATTAGATTCTGAAGCTGTTGAAAAAATTATTGGTGAATCAACTGTTCTTTCTCAAGTAGCAGTACCTGTTGGACCTATAGGTAACATTTATTATATTGATTCGGATAATACTAATAAATTAGTAAACGATGCTATAGTTAAGATTCATACAGGTTTTTATAATTCTACTACTGAAATATTAGCCGCAACGAGTAGAAAAACCCCCTCTCAATATCCTCATTTATCAGATAACGATTCTGATGGTAATAGATATATGGTTTATGATTTAAGAATTAACCCATCTTTGAATTTAAGTGGCGCTCCATCTTACCTAGGACATTATCAGTATGATTCAGATAGAGACCATAACCCATTATACCCGTACAGTGGTTCGTGGAGAGGTGATAGTGAAACAACTATTAACGGTAAATTTGGTGTAGGAAGACTTTTACATAATCCTAATACTAAAAAAACTTGGTATAATGATGGCTCTACGATTCATGAGATAGGAACTGCTAGAACATTTTCTGATGTAATTGTAATGGAGAATTTGACTTCACCACCTGATTCTGACGAATTAGGTTTTGAAGGCTTACGACCGGGTACTATTGCCGTTGCAGATGGTGTTACATGGGACCCAGCAGGTTATAGTGGTTTAACACCTTATCCTGTTTTCTGGGACGGTGGTCAGTGGTTAGTTTTCACATTACTGTAAGGATTAAATATGTCTAGATTTACTCATAGAAATAATAGACAGAGATTTGATCTTTATTCTTTCTACGCGCTATTAGTAAAATGTAAAATTGTAGAGTTGTTAGACCAGCAAGGTAACACACCTTATGACTCTGATACTATTGATCAGAATGTTTGGAACTACGCGGCATATCTATATAAAGATATAAATGATGCTGGGCTTTTACCTTATCTCGATTCTGATAGTTTCAGATCAGATTCAGATGGCGCAGGATCAACAGCTTGGCCAGCTATTACAAAAACAGAAGCAATTACAGAAGCGTACAGACCTTTAAGACGTTTTCTTTATTCTTTGGATTCAGATGAAGGTATTGATAATACATCAAATACTATTACACCAGGTTTTAATAGAACATACTACACTTTACCATTATCTGATTCAGAAGGTACAATTAAACATATCAATATCTACTCGTTTCTTAAAACACATGTAGATAGATGGTTACAGTTTGATCCATATGAGCGTCGTAAATTAGCATCACGTGTCATAGATATTTTAGACGAAGATTCCGATATAAGATATAGATACGGTCATAATTTCTTACGTGCTTCAGAAGAAGATTCTGATTTAGCTAGAAGAATGACAGAAATATACAGTAATGTATTGCAGTCAGATTCGGATAGTGAATCTAGCCCTCGACAAGAGTATATACAAACCACTCTTACAGCTCTACGTGGTCTTACACCAGGAGGTGATTCAGATGCGGCTGTAGATTTAGGTCATGTTATTACAGGTGTACTTAATAACAATGCAGATTCAGATTCTGATATAAGAAATAAATTTGCAGATCTATTCATAGATGCTTTACGTAAAGATTCAGATACAGCTGATTCAGATCTTCAAAATAGATTAAGAGATATTATCAGTAATACAGAATTACCTTATTTAGAATCTCCTTTAACTGTTACACGTAAATTAATGCCTATGGACAGTGACGATACAGGTTCCATTGGCGACTCAGATAATAAATTTGGCTTTATAAATCTTTCTACTTTAAGAACCGATGAATTAAAAAAAGAAGGTTTAAGCAAAGATAGATTAGTAGATATAGATGATTCAGAAGGAAAGATTGGTGATACAGGATCGAACCTACAATGGCAAGGCGATTCTGAATTAGTTATTAATAGTCATATTAGAGTAGAAGAAATGTCTACTTTTGCGAGTGTAAAAATTGATAATGTTTTTAAGGAAAGGTTAGTAGATGTTTCTGATTCAGATGGAAGAATTAGTGACACTGGTTATAACCTACAATGGCAAGACAATAACACTCTTACAACTACTAAGATAGATGTTTTACAAGACACAAAATTAAATGCAACTAGAGTTTCTGATTTAAGAAAAGATGCGTTAGTATTTTCTAGTGATTCAGATGGTAAATTAGGCTCAGATAGTGATTTAGAGTTTTCTTTAGACTCAGATAAATTAACTCTTAGATATCAAGATCGTAGAATTCTTGCAATAGATTCGGAAATATTTTTTAATTTATTGGTTAATAACGATCAATACTACACATTAGATTCTGATGGTGTTGATAGCGTAATTAAAGACACACCGATTAAATCAGATATATCCTGGGTTATTGGTCAACGAGGTGATGTTTACTTTATTAGTGAAGATCCGGTTGATTCTGAAATTTTAACAGCTTTTACAAATTCCGATGTTGACACTTTCTTTACTGCACCTGCTGGTACAGGTTTCACTATTGATAATAATAATGCTACTTATAATAGGTTGTTAACATTATCTGCAACTACCCCTCCGGGTGGTAACAGTACAAATATTTTTCATGAAGTAAACACAACCATACCAGGAGGTATTAAAGGTGCATTCGAAATCACTTGGAGTACATCTGGTTTTGGTTTTACAGGTTTTTCTATATTTCCTACAAGCGCAGCTATAGAAGCAGACAATAGATGGATTAACAATAATGGTGGTGGTAATTATATTAGAGATAAAACTATTACTGATTACACATATATGCAAGTAAGTCTTCCAAATGTTAACACGGGTTCTTCTCCTTCATACTACAATTCTTTATCAGGTCTTACTCCTAATATAAGTATGTCTCGTGCAAGTAACAATCAATCATTAAACGATCCGTCTACACCGTCTAATGTTTACGATGCTGCTAACCCTACTATTATACATATGGGTAGAGACAGTAGTGATAGATTATACATTTATGTCGAGTATTATAGTGGTGGAAGTTATCAGAACGGTTCTAGATATTACTATCATAATTCGACAGGTGTAATTACAACTAACGCTGCGGATGCATATACTCTGTCTGGTGGTGTACAACTAGGTTATGGTAACTATGATTTCTATCCAGTTACGGTTTATGCTAATTTGACATTAACAGGTAATTGGTCAACAATTAAAGTAAACAGAGCTAATACTATAGAAACAAAACCTTTAGTGTTTACTAGCAATAAAATTGTCGATACTTCTGCAGAACTTAGCAGAGCTGTTAATGATAAAGTAACTAAATTACAAGTTTTCAATAGTTGGTATAGATTTTCTCATCAATATACCGGTGGTGCGACACCTGGTACGTTTACATACCCGTACAATGTAAGCGAATTAAACGGTTGGGCATACGATGCAGGAACAGATAAAATTTATACTACTGTTAACGCAAATTCGTACTGTGGTTTCGTTTCACCTGATACTTATCAAAACTATACATTTAACTCTACATATAAATCATACAATGATCCAACTAATGATGATGATACTATAGCTTCTATTGTAGGTTTTGTTACAGAAGGTATATTTGGTCAGCCTGGTTATAGAGAACATACACTACAGTTAATCAGAGTGTCGGGTGGATTTCCTATGACGACACAAAACTTCCCTAACGTACAATGGGGATTAGTATACAATTATAATCAAGATGATGTTAGATTATTAGTAGATAAAACTACTTCTGCTCCTATAGCTACTGCACCTTGGAACAACTACCCTAACGGTACTAAAGTCTGGATTAGAAGGCAAGGTGATATTCTTAAAGCATATTGCTCCCAAATTAACGACGGTACTTATACACTTGACTCAGATACAGAAATTATATGGGATCTTTCTTCTGATTCTGATACTATTAAGTTTAGAGGACCTGTAAGATATGGTTATGGTGTACACAGTCAAAGAGGTGCTTCTTGGAATGATACTTTCTTTAAACCTGATCAAGGTACATATTTACATTACATAACAGATGGTACACTATCTAGTGTTGGTGGTAATGTGTATGAATACGACCGTGATTTAGAACAGTGGAATCTAGATAATACTTTAACTGTAGATAATACAGTAGGAAATACTTTTTTACACAACACAAGCACAGGTAAAACGTTTTACAATAACCCAACTGATGACAAAGTTTATCAGGTTATGACAGCTAGAAAATTTAGTGATGTAATACAATTACCTACGCTAACAGCTGAACCAGATTCTGATATGTTAGGATTTGAAGGTTTAAAACCTGGTACGTTTGCGATAGCAGATGGTGTAAACTGGGACCCTGTTGGTTACGGGGCTCCAGCTTATATAGTGTTTTGGGATGGTAATTATTGGTATTATGTTGACGCGCAGTAGTTAAGATAAAAACAAAGCTTTTTCGTCTGCTCTTCTTTTAACTAATCCTTTAAGGATTTTACCGCCGGCTCTACGCCATTTCCAGAATTCGTTTGACGCACCTTCGTAGTCGCCTCTGTTGAGTTTTGTTCTGAGCGTAGACGACTGATAGTTTCCAAGACCCACGTTAAATGAAAAAGACACCAGAGCATCAAATTGACCCTGCGTAAGAGAGACTTTCGTGAGTCTTTGTATACCAATTTCAAAACGCTCAAGATCTTCACAAAGAATATTATCAACTTCTTCATCAGTAAACTCCTTGTCCCATTCTTTAGGTAATTTTTTACCATCACCTATTAAATGACCTACACCAACAGTCCACAACCCAATAGGATCCTGATAAGGTTTTCTGACAAACCCTTCGTGGTGCTTAATCATTTTAATACATTTTTCACTTACGTTCATTTATTATTTAATCCGTAATATTAAATTTTAAATTTTTGTGTTTGGGATATGTTACTGCAACATTTCCTTCTGGACAGGCATAATCAATATAGGCAATCAGTGTTGCTGTGCCTGGTGCTACCTTTTGGTCGGATTCAATCTGCATCTTAAATGCAAACGTATCAACAGTATCACTTGCTGGTCCCATAAACTTGCCAATACTGCTTGATGCTTGGTGAACAATGTTTTGACTGTCTCTAACAGTTAGAGTAAAGTCTGTGACTGTGCAATCATCTCTGTGTTTCTCTCTTGCCACAGTAACTTTATAGTCACCTTCATATGGCTCAATGACAAAGTATTCAGGTGCCCAGGTCAGAATATCTTTACTTTCAAATTTATCCCATACTGTATAACCACCACCTATCATAGCGAGTGAAGCTGTTATAATACCAATACCTTTAGTTATGTTTTCAATATCAGGTATAATCATTTTTTAATAGCTCTAGACCCGAACCAAAAAGCTATAATAGCTGCGAAAAGATTTTGAGTTGATTCAGACCATAAAGTGTTAACAATTAGACCAATTTCACCACCGTCTCTAAACACTACATACGCTGCAACTAATTCAACAAAAAAGAATATTGCAAAAAATAGATAAGTAACAATAGGTCTTACTGAAGATCTCATATTAATTACCCAATCAGCGGATTTTTCAGCAATCTTAACATCATGTGTATAAGTACCAGCTTCCATCATTGCTTCTGCTTGTAGCATCATCGCTTGAGCTTTACTATCTTGAAGTTTGATCTCTCTTTCAATTTGAAGAGCCATAACATCAAGCTCATGTTTTTTATCTTTTGAATCTTGATAAAAATCTAACAACTTAGGAATAAAAGATACTGTAAATCCTAACGCTGTTGAAATAAGTGTGCTAATCATATTATTCTCCTATGCATTATTTATTCTTTAACCATTAGGGTGTAAAAAAGGTCTTACAGCAATAATATCTTCTTTTCTACTTAAATGATAATTTCTAATAGCTTGATACTGTTGCATATCTTTTTCAGTAGTTAATTTTCTAACAAATACAGCTCCGCTAGCACCGCCAACTTTACCTTCATAATTTCTAAAATCTTCTACCCATTGTTCGTACTCTTCAGTGGACATCTTACCGTTTATCTCCCATTGACTAGCTACGAGTAGAGCTTTCCAGGCAGTGTATTGTCCTTTAACGCTTTTCCAACCCGCATAATTTAAAATAAGTTCTTCTCTAACATCTAATTCTTGTTGTGTAATCTCAGGAGCTCCTGATGCAATATACTTAGCAAAAGTTTTGAAACCAGACGCGTCTTTCTTTTTCTTAAAAGCTAAAAAAGTTGGATCTTTATTCAACCTTTTAGAGTTAGCTACATAATCATCAGTCTTTTTTTGCCAATAATCAATAGAATTTGTTCTTTCAAAAGATCTAATCTCGGCAATAATACTCAAAGCTTCTGCAGGGGTTATACTTAAAGCTGAAATAGCAGAGCTAGGCGCTTCTGTAGAATCTGCTACTGTAGCAGTTTCAGCTAATGTAGGCGGAGGTTCCGCTTTAGTTGTAGGTAGCTTTTTTGGTTGTGGTTTGGGTTCTTTATACTTAATTAATTCTTCGAATTTCTTTCCTGTCTCTTTATCTAATTTAAAAATTTTACCTACTTTAACACCAATAGATGGTAAATCAAGACACGGGTTTAGAGGAGGACCGTTTGTCAGGTCTGTAGGTGGTACACTTGAATCAGCTGGTGGTTCTATTTCTTTGGTGTATTTTACTTTTACTTCTGCTCTAACTTCAAATAAAAATAAATCTGTGCCATTAAGTCTCCAACCAGACTTTTCACCTTTGAACATTTTAGAAAAGAAGTTATCACCTTCTTTTTTGGTCATGACTTCTAACACACCTGCTTCTCCACCTGCGAGATCAGGTAAGGGTATAGCATTAGTAGCTTTATCTCTAACATTAGCTTCCGTTGTAAAAATTGCCGGGGCGCTCTGAGCTGCTGCTAAAGCTTGGTTAATTAAATCTCCTGAATTTGCTGAACCTATAAGACCTGTAATATCTTTACCGAATTGACCTGCAGCTTGAGTTATTTCTCTACCTATATTACCTACAACATTTCCTGCGCTAGCTAAAGCAGAGTTAATATCATTAACTACGTCGCCTGCTGTAGGAAAATCTCCAGTTAATGCACCAAGAGCTGCTGCTTTAGATGTAGCTTCTCCTTCACCTTTATACTCTACTTTATACTCTTCGTATAAATTATCACAAAGTACTATACCGCTTTCTTTAATAAATTTATATTGGACTACGTTAAAAAAGAAATTAGTGTTAGCTTTTCTAGCACTCACTCTAGTAATAGATTTAGGTTTATCTAAAGTAATAGAATTAGAACCTGTATGCTTTTTAATCTTGTCTACAATAACAACAGCGTCACTAGGAGGTGAAGGTATATTAGCATCTTTCCTTATCTTATCAATAATAGAAGATACACCGTCATAAACACCGTCAAAATTGTCTTTGTATTCTGCAAATTTATCTTCAAGTAATTTAGTAGCCGTGGATGTGTCCCCGCTTTGAATACCTTTAAAGGCTGAAGCAAATTTCTGTAACTCTTCTGTTGAGCCTTGTAGGTCTTTTCTCTGAGATGTGTCTTCAATTGTGTAAGTAACTTTAATTTTTTTATAAGTTTTTTTAGTTATTACAACTTCAATTTCATCTTCAATAGTAGATTCATATTGATTAGGTTGTAGTCTGAAGTAAAAATTATTACCAGTATTCATAGCTTGAACTTGTTTAATTTCTACATGCTCGTAAATAGGAACCGTGTCTGTATCTTTACCCACTTCTGTTTTAGTAATTAAATTCTTTTTTCCTGTAGCTTTTTGCTGAGCCATTAAATCGTTTACAGATATACTACCGTCTAAGACACCATTAAGAACACCAACAGCTTTCTTAACCTCCGCTTTAGCCATAATATCTTTAAATACATCTCTTTGTTCTGCAACACCTGTGTTTTTAATAGTACAAGCCATAATTAACCTCCTGCAAATACATTAGACGACCCTGCAGCTACAGACGTGCATCCACTAATACCGTCACCAATTCTACCGGCTCCTTTATTGTTAACAAAAACAGTTGAAGAACCTGAGGCAATAGGAGCAGTGTGAACAGGGCAGATTGCCGCCGGTAATAAATGACCAGTATTATTATCACCTTGCCTTGACCAAGGTATAGCATTTACAAATACATTAGGACTACCTACAGCTCTTGTCATTCCTGAGCAATGTGGAACGTCTGCATCTCCAATTCTTGTTGCAGCTGGCATTACTTTGTCTCCCTACTCATTAGCATTTGTAAAGTTGAATTAAATATAGCTATTTCTTCGTGTTGTTCTTCTGTATGTGGTCCGGGTGGATATACTGGTTCAAAAGAAATTAAATTATCAAACGAATCAGGAATATCAGATACGTTATTATATTCTTGTAAATTACCGTTAATTAAAACAACAAATTTTCCAGTCATTAGTTCAAATCAATCCTCGCTGCATCAACATCTAAGTTTCCAGTAATTTGTGTAGTCTGATTACCATTAATATTTTCTGTAACATTACCATCTTGCACTATAACTGTTTTATTATTTTCTACATCAGTTATCATATTAGCAGCTGTTTCAATAGTTAAATCATCTAACGACAATATATCTAAAGTACCAGTGACAGTTTTATTTTCATTTTGTTTAGTTACTGTAGTAGTATTTCCAATAACTAATCTTTTGTGATCCCCTTTAATCATTCTTTCTTCGTTACCGGTAATAGTGGTTCTAATATCAGAGTCTACAATTCTTGTTTCCATTCCACCTATTCTTTGAGTATAATCATCTGTTACATTACTTACAAAATCATTACCAATTTCTTTAAACTCAGAATTACCTAATTTAGTATAAAGAGAGCCTTTAATATTCTGAGTATAATCACCTTCTACTTCTAAATGATAATTACCTTTAACTAGCATTCTAACGTCTTGATCTACTGTAAGGTTCATATTACCTTTAACATAGAGGTTATTCCCTGAAAGAACAATTTGATAGTTGTCCCCTACAATAGTTTCTACTTTTGATCCATCATTATGAATTTCATAATTAGTACCCGATCTATGAAACTGAGCTAGTCTTGGATTATCAGGTGTATCATCTATTTCAATTGTATGTCCTGATTCTGATGCTACAACTTTATTGTAAGGGTATGATGGGGAATAATTAAGATGAACATCTGGAGTAGACCAAGTTGGTCTATCATAATAAGTATCGGTCTTATTTACAGCAACCGTGTCAACTTTAATTGGTACAGCAGTCTCAATATCTAATTGTTGAATATCTTTTCTTAAGAAGTAAGATGGGTGAGCATTGTAGTTGCTTGTAGCAGTTAAAGGCTGATCGTTATTAAATTCTGTGTCTACGGGATTAATAGAACCAGGATCAACAAACCCTGTATTAGTTTTTTTACCATTTTCAGGATCATAAGGAGTAGAAGGTAGTACGCCCATTACTAAAGGTTGTTGCATATCTTTACCATCAGTAAAGAAACCCACTACCCAAGCTCCTTGTACAACCCCTGTTGCTGATTGACCTATAGAACCAGTACCTGCAGAGTTGGAAGGTAATATTACTGTTGCCCATGGAAGATCTTCTGTTGAAAGTATGTTTTTATCTTCAGGGTGAATACCAAAACACCTTACTTTCATTCTTCCTAATTCTTCTGGGTCTTTTCTATCTTCCACAACACCCATAAACCATACCATCTCACCAGTATACATCATGATAAATTATCTCTTTCTAATTGGGATTCTTTCGCTAAACCTAGAACCATTTTATGTTCATCTCTTGAATAAACATCTCTTTTTGCAACAATATAATATAAACCAGACCATCTAGTATCAATAGAACTCTTTCTATTTTCTGTATTTGGTTCTGGGCTAGCTATTTCTATTTCCACTACTTGTGCAATATCAACAGACTGATTACCAACCACTTCAATGTTTATATTCTGTGAATCGTCTAAAGTAGTGGTTCTAAAATTACTTATATCACTTATTTTGTTAAGACCAAAACCCGGTTGTGTATCAGAAGCGCTTACTGAATATTGATTAACTGCTTGTTCATAATTACCTCTTTTATATTGAGGGTAAGAGTTTAAATATCTTTCTTTTGTAAAATTATCAAAATAATCGAAACTTAAAGGACTGTAACTTTTATTAACAATATCAGGTGCAAATCTCACCCCTGTAATATTACCTTTTTTCAAAGCATTAGTTATATCAAAACTATCCATATACTCAATAGATTTAATCGCACTGTTAACTGCTGCAGAGTTAGGTGTACCATTAGGATTAGAGCTAGCGATTAAATTATGAGTATATTTCATTACTGGGCTATTTTTATATATTTGTAAAGCTTTTTCAATAGGCATAAAATTGTATTTTAATTTCGAGTCTTGGAAAAATCTGAATCTTACTGAATCATCTCTCCATACTGATCTACGTGCTAACCACTCAACTGTATAACCTAATCCCCATCTAGGTATAACAAGTTTTTGATCACCTACACTTTCTTCCCAAATATTAATTTTTTCGTCTGTGTTTTCTAGAAACAAACCTTTCGCAATTTGTGAAGTTGTACCTGTAAAACAACCTACAATATCTCTAAAATTTGATACAAAAGCAAATTGCGAAATGCATCTTACAATATATGTTCTCTGTTTGTCTTGATGGTCAATTGACTCGATAGACATAATCTTAAAAGCAAATTCTCTCGTAACATCCGTATACTCAACTTCCATGGTTACCGCATCACCAGCATTAACTTTATATTTTGCAAGTAGATTAGTAGAGTCGATAAGCATCAAATCACCATTAGCAGAAGAACTCATAATAGAAGTGTTTAAACTAAACTCTACAAACAAATCAGTAACATCTACTTTATTAGCGCCATTAGAAATAATGACACTACCAATTCTCACTCTACCTGGATAAAATTGATAATCTAAATCACTCATTAGTTAATATTCGCAACTCTTTTTCCATTTGTTGAACCAACTTACTTCTCGGAATCAGAATATTTCTTTTACTTTCATTTAATTCATACTCGTGCGTGTATATAGAAATAGGTGTTAGAGTAGGTCTATCATAAACCCTTCCAAACGCATCTAAACTATTACCTATTGCTGTGTCATAAGAATAAATGTTTTTATTCACATCTTCGAAATGGTGCGGTCTGTAAATAACACCATAATGGTTATCCGAATCTTGATATAAATTAGAAGGACTACCTGTAAAATTAATTAGTTCATTTACTTTTACGTCAGATAAAATAACATCAGAATCAGATTTAGTTATTTGATTTCTGTGTTTTTCTAACAAATAAGCATCTAACTGTCTAGTGTCTTTAGGCCAATCAGTATAGATATTGTTAATTTCATTAATTAACATAATACACCAATGATACTTAACAGTATTATATGCGTTAAAACTTACAATCTCAGGTGTTTCGTTTTCTTTTACATAATAAGGTTGAAAATTAGTTAAATCGCTTTTTACTTTATCTAAAACATCTAATCTTGTCGAAAGATTTTTATAAAACCTTTGTATATTATCCGGAAACGTATAATTAATGTATTGAAAATTATCGAAATAACTCATGATCTAGCCCCTCTATTATATTCAGGGTGACCAGGAGGTGGTGAAGATGTATTAGCTTTTTGTTGATCGTCACTTAGAGTTGCTCTTTGATTTTGTTTTCTTTTATCATCATCAAAATAGCCACCAGCTCTGTATAAAGGTTCAATTTCTACGAACTGTAAT
>Ga0222719_10003538_pt1 | contig 13866 bp, 9 predicted proteins | sample C33_34DmetaG_FD_165039 | JGI IMG/M metagenome (GOLD analysis project Ga0222719, IMG submission 165039) | Estuarine water microbial communities from San Francisco Bay, California, United States - C33_34D | ecosystem: Environmental > Aquatic > Marine > Unclassified | place: USA: California...
AGGTAATTAAATCAAAAAAGAAGGAGACAATTGATATATATATTATATTAAAAGATAATGAGTATTATGTATCAACTATATTACCGAATATAATAAAAGAATTAGAAAATAATTTTAATTGTAAATGGTATATTTATGAAAATAATTCATCAGATAATACTAAAAATTTATTAAAACTATTATTTGAAAATTTAAATTCTAAAATCTTGTTAGAAGAAGAAGATTTTGATTATAATTTATTTAATAAAGAGAATTGTAAATATATCGAAAAAAAAATTAATGATAAAAATAATAATTATATGAAAATTGGTTATCGTTGTGAAAAAATAGCATTGGCAAGAGAAAAATGTAAAAATTTATGTAAAGATATTAAAGCAAAATGGTCATTACTTTTAGATACAGATATTATTATAAATTATGCGAAATCAATTTTACCATTAATAAATGCGAGAAATAAATTAAAAGATGGTAAAATGTTTTGTAGTTATACAACTACATGTGTACCTTATCCTGAATATAAAATAAATGATCTAGATAATACTAATATATATAAAAGTAAAAGATATATTTTCGATTATTATTATGATACATTTGCTTATAATTGGGGAGAGTATTTATGGGACTTATCTTTTAAAGATATTATCGAAAAAGAATTTGGTGATCAAGAGTATTTAAAAGTTAAATCAGCATTTGGTGGATGTGTATTAATTGAATCAGATACACTTCATAAATCTACTTGGAATACAATATGTGATGATGAAATGAAAAGTTATAATGGATATAAAAAATATGGAGCATTAGAACATTATAATTTCTGTAAAGATGTAAAAAAACACGGTGATATATATATTGTTAAAGAATCAAACGGTATTTGGTTAAATGATAAATTAATAAAAGATGAAAATTTATTAAAACTATGTATTGAAAAAATATTTAATACAGATAAAAAAATATTAGGTATTAATACAAAATCAGAATATATTGATTTTTTCTTGGGAAGTTGTGATGGATTAAGTAGTGTCGCCAATAGTTTTCAAACATTTACGAAATATATTAGTAATTATAACTTTGAAAATAAATTAGTAAATAAAAATTTAGAAACATCTAAACAAACTTTAATTTTATGCGAACCTCCGAAAGCAGAACGTTTTTTTGACATTAATCATAAAAATTATATTTTAACTATGTTTGAATCATCCAAATTACCATTAAATTGGGTTAATTTATTAAATAAATATGAAGGGATTTTCGTTCCATTAAGCAATATTAAAAGGTTATTTATTGATTCAGGTGTAAAATCAAATATTTATGTATCAAATCTAATCGTATCTAAATATATAAGAAAAAATACTTTTTGGAATAATAATTCAACTTTTGTAGTTGGACATATAGGAAATTGGAAAGATAGAAAAAATTTAGATAAATTAATTAAAAGTGTATATAATTTAAAACAAAAAGGATTAGATATAATACTAAAATTACATTTTGCATTTTGGTATAATGATAAATATAAGAATAAATTTTTTCAATTATTCAATGACTATAAGGTTATAATAGAATTTACTGAAAACCCAATGAATGAAGAAGAAAAACAAAATTGGTTATCTAGATTAGATTTATATGTGTGCTGTTCATCTTCCGAAGGATATAGTTTAGGACCTCGCGAAGCAATGAAAATAAATATTCCCATTTGTATAACAGATATACCAAGCCATAATGATATAATAAAATTCTCAAATAAAATTAATATTAGTAATAAATTTAGTAATGCTGAATATGAGGGTAACTCTGGTATAATTCCAATAATAAATATAGAAGATATTCAAAATTCAATTAAAAATTGTTATTTAAATTATAATAATTGTATTATAAAGGCAAAACATGCTTATAATTGGGCTTCCATTAAATGGACTAAAGAAAAGTTTGAGTATATTATTCAAAATAATATTAAGAGAAATTTATTTAAACCTAAAAAACATAATAATAATGTCTTATTTTTTTTCCCTCATTGTTTTTATCCTTCAAGATGCGGAGTTCATAAATTAGCGTATAATATATTAAAAGAACTGATAGATTACGGATACTTCATAACAATATTATCATATGAAAATATAGAAGACGAATTTGTTAATTATATTTGGGGAAATGATACCATTAATTTTTTTGTTTCTAAAAATATTAATGTGGAATTAATGAATATTGATTGGAGTCAAGAAAAAATAAAAGAATTTATTGAACCTTTAATAAATATAAATGATATTATTAGAATTCATTATTCTCCTGAAAATTGGAAATTAAATACATTATTTGATGATGAAAAATTATTTTCTAAAAAAACACTTATATTAGATCAAAGTGATGATATAAAATTAAATATAAAATTAAATGAAATGATAAAAAATAAAGATAATTATTTAGATATAAGTTATTATTATAACTATATTCATAATTATTATAAAAATATAGATAGTAATATGGATTATATATCTAAATATGCTTACTTATTTAATCATATACTATGTTTGAATGATAATGAAGCACATTTTTTTGAAAGATGTGTAACTAAAAATACATTAATAAATAAATTTAATTATGCTCAAATTACAAAATCAATACAACATACAGATAGGAAAAAAATTATTTTTGTAGCATCAAATAATATTTTTAATATTCAAGCATTTCATGTATTAAAAGAAAAAATAATGCCTTTACTGGATAATGATATTGAAATAGAAATATACGGATGTTTAAAAAGTAAAGTTGAAACTAATAATAATAAATTAAAATTAAGGGGATTTGTTGATAATATAGATGATGTATACAAAAATACATTATTCTCAATTTGTCCTATTATAGCAGGAACCGGGCAAAAAATTAAAATATTAGAATCATTATCATACAACATACCTGTTGTTACTTTTCAAATTAATAATATTGACATATTAGAACATCAAACAAATTGTTTTATTGCTGAAAATGAACAAGAATTTTCGAGTTATATTAATTATATTCATAAAAATCCAGAAGTAGTAGTAAATATGAATTGTAATAAATTACCTTTAGAATTATATGAAAAATCAAAGGATGAATTATATAATATTTATTTATAAATAAATATATTATATTAGTGTAATGATAATTATTAATATTGGTTACCAAAAACTATGACTTAGGAATTAATAAATTTTATAAATAATTATACTGATATTATTGTATTAAACAAATATGAAATTGAATTTAATGAAGCTTTAAATATAGACTATCTAAATGTTCTTTCTACTTTTTACAAAGATATAGAAAAACATTTAAATTTTTTAAAGAAACATAATACTATAATATATAATTTAATAAAAAGTGAATTTGATAAACATTTTAAAAATATTGATATGATAAAATTATAATTTTCATATAATCTTTTTTAATTTTAAACAAGATATATTGCTGAAAAACTCAAATTTTAATTATTTAAAAAATAATAAATTACTAATTTTTTCATACAAATTATTACAAATTGAAGTAGTTTTTTTACAATACTTTAATTCGCGATATATATCATTTTCCTTATTTTTATTAAAAATATTTATATTTTCCATTTTACTATAATTAATAAATCTTATAAATTTATATTATTTAAATCAATTTTATTCCACTGTCACACACTTCGCCAAATTTCTAGGTCTATCCGGATTTATATTCCTATTTACAGATAAATAATAAGCCATAAATTGTAACGGTATTACTGCTAATAAATTACTATAGGTCTTATTCTCCGGTATTATTATCTTATTTTCAAAATCATTATTTATCTTATCAGTTATCACTATTATAGGACTATTTCGTGCTTTTACCTCTTCATAACTATTCCTATTTTTCATATAAAATTCATTATTCGGAGCAATAATTATAATAGGAACATTCTCATCTAGTAAAGCAAATGTTCCGTGTTTTAATGAACTACTTGAATAACCTTCTGTGAAAATATAAGAAATTTCCTTTATTTTTAAAGCCCCCTCTTTTGCTATAGCATAAGATTGACCCTTACCTAAAATAAACATTTGATTTTTATTTAGTATTTTTAAATACAAATCTTTATTAAATTTACCTATATCTATTGTTTTTTTTATATCTAATCCTAAGTTACGCAAATCCCTTATCATTCTTATTCTCTTATTATCATTTATATTATGGATTTGACTAAACCATATCGCCACCATACTCAATAATATACACTGATTTGTAAATGATTTGGTAGAAGCAACACCTACTTCTCTTCCAGCATTTAAATAACACCCGCAATCTGCTTCCCTAGCTATTAATGAATCAATAACATTTACTATAGATATAATAAATAAATTATGTTTTCTTCCTATCTTCAAACACCTGTATAAATCTTGTGTTTCCCCGGATTGTGATAATAAAACTAAGGCAGTATTTCCTATTTTAGGTATATCATTTATACTAAATTCTCCTCCGTCAAAAGACATTATAATATTAAAATTACATAACTCTTTGAAAAATGTTATGGCATACTCACAGGCATTAAGAGAAGTTCCACACCCCAATAATACTAAATTATCTATTTTTTTTAATTTTCCCCTATGGTTTTCTAATCCACCCAATTTTACTTTATCTTCATTCAATAATCTACCACCTAAATTTATCACCCTATATGAAGACACTATTTGTTCATTTATTTCCTTTATAGTCCAATGAGGATAAGGATCACATGTTTTACTAAATAATTCATTTGATATATCTTTTATACCATACTTATAATTTGTATTAATACTTATTTTATTATTATTTTCTATAATACATATATCGTTCTTATTTAAAATGAAATAATTATTAACATTACCATTAAAACCTGATTTTTCTGAAGTAACCATTACTAAATTATCATTACGACCTATTAATAATGGACTCCCTTTTCTTACACAATATAATCTATTTGGTTCATCTAAATTTAATATGCCTAAACCATATGTTCCAGATAGAGATTGTATAGTTTTATCTATTGCTTGTGAAAAACTATTCACTTTATAATTATATTCTAATAAATTAGAAATTACTTCTGTATCTGTTTCAGAATAAAAGATATAACCTTTTTTTATTAACATATTTTTTATTTCTTGATAATTCTCAATTATTCCATTATGGACTACTAATATTTTACAATTATTACTCATATGTGGATGCGAATTTAAATCTGTTTTACCCCCGTGAGTCGCCCAACGAGTATGAGCTATACCTATATTTCCATTTTGAATTAAACTTTTATTATCTATTATTTTTTGAATAGAATCGACGGATTCGGTAGTCGCATATTTTAGAACTTCTATTTTATTATTAATAATTCCAACTCCGGAAGAATCATAACCCCTATTTTGTAATTGTTTTAAACTATCTATTAATAAATTGAATACATTCGATTTAGAGACAATACAAATTATACCACACATTTATTAACTTTATATAATAAAATATAAATTAAAGATAAAATATAATAAATAATTTATTTTATACTCTTAATATGATTATTTATTTCCTATTCTCTTCTATTACATTTCTACAACTATATATTCCCTTAGTTATAGAACTTAGAAAAATAAGCAAAAAACATACACCTTATTTCATTGTTCGTTCTAATTATAAAGACTACGCCAATCCTTTCTCTGAAACCAATTATCCCATTTTATTAAAATATGCGAAAAAATACAATATAATTCTAATAGATAGTAGAAAAATTAATATTAAATCAATACAGGGTTTAGTATTTATGGTAGACGGAGATATATACGGACCACCTGTTCCATTAGCCTTTAGAGATACATTATTATATAAGTTGGATTTTACAAAAACAAAGAGGATATCTATAACAGAACATATGAATTATAGGTGGGGATATCAACATTATATTAAATATGTGGATTATGTAATATTACCTAATCAACAATCTTTGAATCAAATAGAACTTAGTGAAGAAAATAAAAATTTAGTTAAAAATAATTTACATAAAAATTTATTTTTAGGAAATACTAAATTTGATAATATACCTAATATAGAAACTATATATAAAAAATATAAACTTAGTGATAAACAAAAATATTGTTTACTTTTATTTCCTAAAATCCAATTTAGGAAAGATTATAAAGCTAAAGAATTATCTAATATTTACCAAATACTTCATATACTTGATTATAAAATCATAGTTAAAACCAGACCCAAAGATAATACTTACCCTTATAAAATAGACCCTCAATTTTATGGAGATAAATTTATAGTAAGTGATATATATCCCAATGAAAGTTTAGAATTAATGAAAGTATGTTCCTTATGTATTATGTTTAGTTCTTCCGCCGGAGATGAAACAATATATTCTAAAATACCTACTTTAGACTTCCCTGTTATATGGAAAAAAATGGGGAAAATAGAAAGAAATGAATACTTAGTAGATGAAAAAGTATTTAGAAGAATAGAAAAATGGAGAGATTTAGATAAAGATAAATTAAAACAAATTATAAATGAGATGGAAAGTAAAGGGTCTAACTATTTTGATAATATAATATCAAAGAATTTTAATAATTTAGGCAATAGTTCCAAAGTGTTTTTGGATTATTTTTTATAATATATTTAATATCATTTCATTTCATTTTTATATAATTTAATATCATTTTCAACCATTCTTTTTACTAAATCTTCAAATGAATATCTCGGTTCCCAATCTAATATTTTCCTTGTTTCTGTAGAATCACCTATTAATAAATCTACTTCTGCTGGTCTATAATACTCCTTATTTATTTGTAATATAACTTTATCATTACAATATAATTTAGTATTTAATGGTTCTTTATCATCTATTTCCCATTTTATTTCAAGATTTGCGTATTTACAGGATAAATCTACAAAATCTTTTACTGAATGTGTTTCATTAGAACTTAATATATATTCCTGTGGTGTTTCTTGATTTAGCATTTTCCAAACAGCTCTTACAAAATCCTCTGAATCACTCCAATCACGCTTTGAATATATATTTCCTAACTCAAAAGGTTTTACTTCTTTATTATTCTCTAATTCATACTTTATTCTTGCTATATTAGTAGTAATTTTTCTAGTAACAAATTCCTTCCCTCTTCTTAAACCCTCGTGATTAAATAATACACAATGTATGGCATATAAATTATAACTATCTCTATATACTTTGACAATATGTTTAGCGGCACATTTACTAGCTCCGTAAATACTTCTAGGTTTTAAAGGATGTTTTATATCTTGTGGGAAATAATCTATATTACCAAATTCTTCACTGGAACCGGCCGAATAAAATCTACATTTAGGTATATATTCTCTTATTGCTTCTAAAAAATAAATAACAGATAAAGTATTAGTAGTAAATGTTTGAATAGGAATATTCCAACTATCTGCAACAAAACTTTGGGCTGCAAAATTAATAATATAATCTGGTTTTATTTTTTTAACTGTATTAATAATTGATTGTTGGTCTGATATATCTAAATTGACTAACTTAAATCTTTTATTTGGTATATGTTCTAAATTAGTATGATTAGATACAGATAATCTTCTATAAGACCCATATATATTATATTCAGTAGAACTTAATAAATAATCTACCATATTAGAACCATCCTGTCCGGTTGCTCCAGTAATTAATATATTCATATTATTATTCATATTATGTTTATTTATATATAAATTAATATATTTTAAATATAAATTATGAACCAAATATTTATAGGTTTTGATTCATCTAATTACGGACAAGAACTAGCCTATGAAGTTTGTCATCGTTCTATTAGAAAATATAACAAAAATATTAATATACATAAATTAGTAAAAAAAGACTTAGAACTTAAAAATATTTTTAGAAGAATAGATAACACAGGAGCAACAGAATTCACTTATACACGGTTTCTTGTTCCTTATTTAAGTAATTTTCAAGGTTGGTCTTTATTTTGTGATAGTGATTTCTTATGGTTTTGTGATCCAGAAGAATTAATTAAGGAATGTATTAAGAAAAATGAAATAAATAACAGAGCTGTTTATTGTGTTCAACATAAATATACAGAATGTAATGCGAAAGAGAAAATGGATGGTAGAAAACAAGAATGGTATCCTAGAAAGAATTGGTCTAGTTTAATGATTTTTAATTGTTCTCATCCTGATATTCAAAATTTAAATCTTGAAAATGTAAATAACCAAACACCAAAGTGGTTACATAGAATGGAATGGACTACAGAAGTAGGTGAAATAGATAAGAAATATAATTATTTGGTAGGTTATTATAATGACGGGGATTATAAAGCATTACATTATACAGATGGAGGACCTTGGCATCCAGGTTATGAAAAAGTTGAATATGGAGATTTATGGTTAAATGAATTAACGTATTTTGAAAAATTTAAAATGAATTATCGAGAGAAAACAGAGGTATTATGTGTAACAAGTTTTAATAAAAAATTATATTTAGACTACGCTCATAAATTTATAACTACCTATAATTTACCTTTTGATTTACTTATCTATAGTGAGGAAGATTTAATTATAAATAATAAAAATATAAAAACACTAAATATTTTAAAATGTGATACTGAATTTCAGAATTTTATAAATAAAAACAAAAGTAAAGAAGTAAAAAATTTTATATTTGACGGTGTTAAATTTAGTTATAAAGTTTTTTCATTGGTTCACGCAGGATTAAATTTCCAAAATTATAAATATATGATTTGGTTAGATGCTGATATTATTTTTAAAAAAACACTAACAAAAGAAATACTACTAAATAAATTTATAAAACCTAATAGTATGTTATCTTATTTAGGTAGATATAATTATCATAGTGAATGTGGTTTCTTAATTTTCAATTTAAATTATGAATTTACTATGAAATATTTAATAGAAATGAGAAGAATGTACTTATCTAATGATATATATAAAGAAAAAGAACAACATGATTCTTATATATGGGATATAGTAAGAAAAAGATTTGAAAAAAAATATCAAATTCAAAACTTTGATATAGGTAAAGAATATTGTAAAAGAAAATCTTATCCTATAGGGCATCATATATTATTAGATACGCCTTTGTTTGAATATTTGGATCATTTGAAGGGAGAATTGAGGAAAAAAATAGGGTCTTCAATTTATTAATTGCTAAATGTTTTTATTTTTTTTTTTTTTTTTTTTTTAAATTTTTTATTTTTTTTATTTTTTTTTTCTTTATTTTTTTATTTTTTTTTAGAATTTTATTTTTATAAATTAATTTTTTTTTTAAAAAAAAAATTATATATGTCTATGAATCCAGTTTTACATATGAATTTAGTTTTACATAGGAATTTAGTTTTAAAAAATTATATATTGAATAAAGAAATAACTACTAAATATATAAATTATTTATTAAATATTAAACTTAGTAAATTAAAAAATCTTACTAGTGTTTATTTTAATACGAAAAACAGCGATGGTAATAAATATATAAATAATAAAAAAAAAAATACTCTTTTTATTGCTGGGTGTAGATTTAATATACCAATAAAAGAAAATAAAAATATGTATTTTTTTGTTACAACAAATTCGTGGAATCCGCAATTATCATATACTCAAAAAATTAATGAATCACAATTTCAATCTATACAAGAATATATACCTTTTAATCCAGAATATAAAATAAATCAAAAGGGATATATTTATATTTTTTTAAATAATTCTTTAGGTTGGTTTCAATATAGTTTAGTTAAAAAATATAAACCTAATATTTATTTAGAATTATTAGAAACATTAATAATTAAAATAAGAAAATATACAAATAGAAAAATTAAAATAAGATTACATATAAAGGATAGAAAAACGCAATTTGAAAATAATATTATAAATTTTATTAAATCAAAAGATAATATTGAATATTGTAATATTGAATATTGTAATGAAGATATTAGTGTAGTATTTAAAAATATATATTGTGCTTTTATACAAAATAGTAAATTAATAATAGATTTAGTTAATTTAGGTGTTCCAATTTTTAATTTAGGTTTTATAAAATGTAATTATTTTCCAGAAATCCAAATACCTCAATTAGAATATATTAATAATTTAGAAGTCCAAAATTTAGAACGACTACCTAATAGAAAGGAATTTTTAATGAAATATTATTTTCATTTAAATTTTGATTTATTAGATAAACCACAAAATTTTATTAATTTACTAGGCAAGTTTAACCTATTAAGTCAAGTTTACTAAGTTTAATTTACTAAGTTTAATTTACTAAGTTTAATTTACTAAGTTTAATTTACTAAACAAATAAAATATTATATTTTAATGAAACATATTATAGTCATAACTCCTATTAAACATTTACATAATGTATATCAAGAATTAGAGAAATTGGGTAAAATATATTATCATCCTTATATTAGTAAAACTGAATTATCCATTTTCTTAAAAGAAAATCAACAAATAGAATATCTTTTCACTAATCCTAACAAACAAGGTTTTAAATTAAATAAAGAAATATTAGACAATACCAATATTAAAGTTATAAATACTGCTTCCACTGGATTAAATCATATAGATTTAGTTTATTGTGAAAATAATAATATAAAAGTGTGGTCTTTAACAAAGGATTATGAATTAATAAATGATTTACCTTCAACTTCCGAATTAGGATTTGGTTTAATGATAAATTTATTGAGAAAAATACCGCAATCATTTGAATCTGTCAAACAATATGAATGGAATTATGAACCTTTTGTAGGTAGACAAATTAAAGGTTTAACTATAGGTATTATAGGTTTTGGAAGATTAGGTAAAATAATGGCAAATTTTAGTTATCATTTTGGTATGAAAGTTTTAATATATGACCCATATGTATCTTTGGAAAATATTAATAAAAATTATATAAAAGTAAATTTGGAAGAATTAAAGGAATGTGATGTTATTTCATTACATGTTCATGTAATGGAAGGAACAAAATATATGATAAATAAAGATTTTATTAAAAATATGAAACCTTTTTATTTAATAAATACTTCTAGAGGAGAAATAGTAAATGAAAATGACGTAATAGAAGGAATTAAAGAAGGAAATATAATGGGTTATGGAACAGATGTATTGGAATCTGAATTTAATTCTATAAAAGATGATGAATTAATAAAAATGGCAGAAGAAAATTATAATATCATAATAACTCCACATATAGGTGGAATGAGTATTGAAGGACAAAATAAGGCGTATATGTGGGCCGCTAAAAAATTTTTAAATTTTAACTAAATCTATATAGTTTTATATTAGTTTAAAAAACTATTTAATACCGACGACAAATTATAATATTTACTTACATTAAAAATATTAATATCTAATAGATTTAATACTTCATCGACTACAAAATGTGCTTTGTTTTCTATTAAAAAATCTAAAGAATTATATATATTATCTTTTGTAATTTTTTTACCAGATTCTGCTTGATGAGAAATAATATTCATATCAAAATATTTTGTAGAGAATTCCGGTAAATCACATAAAAATATTTCAGGTCTTAATAAAAAATTCCATTTATCTATTGTTTTTTCATTATTTAATGATAAACATAAATGATCAAAATGCATGGCATAATTTGTTTCCAAATTAGTGTTTACCCAATATCCTATTTTTGATTCTTTTAATAAATTTTCATCTATTACTAAAAATCCTTTAAAATAAGTCCAAATAGCATTTCCTGAATGAGTTGAACAATTTTTGAATGGAAATCTATCAATTTCTATAGCAAAATTATTATCAGTAAATTTTTCTTTATTTTTTACATATTCTGCTAAATGAGTATAATGTTTTTGTGGATAAATATTGGTTTTAAGTAAATCAAAATTACATTCTAAACCGTGTCTTATAAAATGTTTCTTTCTATTTTTATAAAAATACTCCAAACATGGACGAATATTTTCATAAAATAATTTTAAATATAATTTATCTTCTTTACTAAATTTATTTTCATAATAATTATGAATTTTATCATCTTTCCAACTATTATAATCATCATATCTTCTTAATTCAATTCTATCAGAAGTAATAAGTATATTATCTTTGTCACATTCCAAGGGTTTTGAATGTCTATAGGTTTCATCTAGTAAATTAGGGAAATAATTTTTCATATTTTTATCATGATCTTTTTCTCCATTTGAACATCTTACAAAATCGTGTAATAGAGAAGAAAATATAATTTTTCCTAATTTTTGAATTTTATAATCATATTCTGCTGTTTTAGTTTTCCCATCATTTTTTTTTTTTATATAATCGGGAACATATTTTTTATAATTATAATCAGTTACATATTTCATTAAAAAATATGAAATAAATCCAGCCATTAAGCCGTGAAAATAACCATGTTCTGTATCATAAAACCAATTTTCTATATTTTCTTTTGTAATCTTATTTGAATATAAATAATCCTTTAAAAATACATGGTGTGTCGGACCTGTTTGATTTGAACGAAATTCGCCATCATTATATAACCAATGAAATAATTGGTCATATTTTTTATCATTTTGATTAATATTTTTATTTAATAAATTAAATAAGTATGTTGTATAATCTTTTGTACCTTCTACTTTTTGAAGTTCTTGATAATGACAAGTACAACATCTATTACATATTAATGAATTAACCATATTCAAATAATCATATAAATCATTTTGAATCTTCTGTAAAATTATAAAAGTTTTATTATTCATTATTATAAGAATAAAATATTTTTTTTTTAAAATATTGACATATATTAATGAATTCTAATTTATTTAAACAAATAACATCTATTAAAAGAACTGGTTTCGGTAAAGACTTTTATAAGTATAATGGAAAGCAAGATATCACAGTTAATAATTATAGTGAAGAATTTAAAAAATTATTAATTAAAAATTATGATAGTTTTAAAAAATGTATGGAATCTAATGTATATGATAAAGCACCAAAAGACCCTAAAAGAAAATTAAATTTAACATCAGGAAACTGGGTTAATTCTGCTTTTTTTCATTCTTTTTGTCATATATTATTTACAATAGTAGAATATTTTAAAATTAGAAGTATATATGAAATTGGAACATATATGGGAGGTTCAACAATGTTATTACTAAACTATTATAATGAAAAAAAAATAGATAATTATAAAATAGATAGTATTGATATAATTAAAATGTTTAATATTAATTATTTTAGTAAAAAAACACAAATAATATATGAAAAAAATAAAAAAAATATTAATTTAATTATAAATGATTCTACAAAGGCAAAATTAGGTAATAAAAAATATGATTTAACAATTATAGACGGTTCACACCGTCCAAATGATGTATATTTAGATTTTATTACTGTTAAAGATAACAGTAAATATATTTATTTCGATGATTTAAATTTAAATAATACTTATGAAATGTATTATGAAAAAATATTAAAACAAAAAAATATTAAAGAAATATTTAGAGTATATACAAATGATTTTACACATAAAATAAAATCAAAACCTTTACCTAATCATCATCATTGTGTTTCTTTAATTGAAATATTAGACTTCAATATAAATTAGTTTATTAATTTTTTCACTTTAATAATTTTACAAAAAAATCATTTTCAAATATCTCATATGGGTCTAGTTTTTTTTTAATATTTAAAAATTCAATCAAATTATTACCATATACATATTTAAATTGGGATTTATCAAAAGTATTTATTTTACCCCAATGAGGATATATTTTAAATTTATTTAGACTTTCTTTCTCAATTTTAGATATTAATATTTTATATTTATCAAGTGTTATTTTGACTTTATTTAATTCTTCTGGAAATATATTAAGTGAACACCAACAA
>Ga0222719_10003539_pt1 | contig 13862 bp, 5 predicted proteins | sample C33_34DmetaG_FD_165039 | JGI IMG/M metagenome (GOLD analysis project Ga0222719, IMG submission 165039) | Estuarine water microbial communities from San Francisco Bay, California, United States - C33_34D | ecosystem: Environmental > Aquatic > Marine > Unclassified | place: USA: California...
ATTGAACGGTTGTGGCGGCGTAACACCACCAGAGCTTTGGGTGCCACCGGGACCACCATTGCCACCCGAGGCATAAGGTCCGGGGCTTGTTTCACTTCCTGGTGTACCACCGGATCCAGCTGGAAAACCACCGACACCGCCGGTGCCGCTGCCACCGCCACCACCGCCGCCACCGCCGCCGCCAGCTATCATTATAGTTGTATCTAAAGGATTAAAAGCTGTAGAAGGTGATCCTGGACCATTAATAACAATAGCACTTCCATGTCCGCCAGCCGGGACCGGGGTTGGAGATCCGCCGACATATAATTTATAATTATTTCCTGCAATGAAATAAGTCTCAGGAATAGTTCCGGTGACTGCTCCTGCATTACCGCCGGGTCCGCCACCGGGACCAGAGGGATTACCATTACCACCTGAACCAAACATTGTAACAGAAATCGGAAAATTATCTAATGGTTTCAGAACATAATAACCTAGATTTGGTGAGACCGGCTCGTTACGAAGTACCAGGGTATTGTCCGTCTCTATCTGAAGATCTATCGTTTGACCAGCAGTGTATTGTGAGCCGAGTGGCGCGTAGACGACTTCCAAGATCCCATACCCACCACCAACACCAGAAAATCCACCAAATCTTCCAACTAATGTATTAATAGACATATCTTATGTACTCAAACTTCCTATTAAATCCCATTCATCTGTAGCTACCTTTTTACATACCGCCGTCTGCCACTGATTTCTAACACGAAGTTTACCACCATCACTATTTACAATAACACCAGCAGCATTAGAAAATTGAAATGCTGAGTTAGAACCAGTCCGAACAAAAAGATATTCAGAACCAATAGGAATAGAAGTTGTAGAATTAGCAGGAATAGTTATACCAATTGTAGTAGAACCACTTGCTGTTGTATTAGCGTAGTCTAGACGATGATAAAAACCAGCATCAGCCGCAAGTAATGAATAAGAATTTGATGTAGTTGTTTTTACTGGCGCACCTAATCTGAATTGATTAGTAGAAGTGAAATTATTATTAGAAGCAAGAACAGGAGCCGCGGCCGCAGTTGCTGCAATATAAGCATTTGTATTTGCTAGTGAAGATCTTTCAGTTGCCGCAGTAGTTGCAATATAAGAATTAGTATTAGCAAGGGCAGAGTTAAATGTAGTAGTATTTACTTTAGTAGCAATATATGCGTTAGTATTTGCTAATGCAGACTGAAACGTACTATTTGATACAGCACTACCTATAGACTGAAACTGTATCCAACCACTTACAGTATAACCCTCAAACGTAGAAGTAGATGTATTATATCTAAAATGTCCTACACTATTATGAGCGCCTCTCTGTGCGGTCGTTCCAGATGGTACTTTAACTGCACCAGTAGATGTCATCGTCAGATTACCACTAATTTTCACATTTGACGATAGTATATTTGTATTTACTACACTAGCCGCAAACGTAACAACATTTCCAGAAAATGTACTATTTCCACTTAAAGTAATAATGTTTGTGAAAGTAGCATTAGCGGATGTTACTTGCGCTACTCCAGTAGTATTCGCAAGCTGATTGATAAAATCAACTGTATCGTTTGTACGGACTCTCCAAGCATTAAATGATTGTGTAAGTTCTACGTTTGCAAGTCTTTGTGGCATTAATTCAACTTCTCTGCTAAAGATGCTAATAAGTTTTCAATATTTATTAGTCGTTCATCAAGGTGTTTAATCTTATCTTCCATATTATCTACTTTCTGAAACTGCTTCTTTCTCGCTTTATAAGCTGCTAATCCAGCGTCATCTATACTAAGAATAGCATTGCTTCTTGTATCTCTTACAATACCTTCATGTTCTTTTACTTTCACATAAGTCATCTTACACCTGTAAGGCTATAGCTCTTAAATCTCTCACTCTTGGTACAACATGAGAACCTACTGAAGATCTTAGAACAATCTTAATGGAAAAATGTTTGAAAGTATCAAATGCAGCGCCATCACCATTATGATATCTAACAACATCATTATTACCACTATTTTTAAACGCACCCAAATTACTCGCATTAGCACTTGGGAATCCATATTCAAATTCTCTATAATCAAAAGTATTCACTCTACTAGAGATTGTATTTGCAGAAGTAATCTGAGTTAGTTTAGTATAATGTTTATCAGAGAAATCATCAGGATCTTCTGCATTTTGAATACGACAATATATATCAACTTCTGCACCAGAAGGTTTGTAAGCGGTCAAGATTACTTTAATATCTTCAGCTTCTTGACCATCCGCAAGAACAATCTTCTTAGAAATATATCTTGAATTAGCTAGTCCTTGATTTATAATTTCTTTTGTATTGACATTATTAATAATATTATGAGTAACAATCGTTGATCTAGAACGACCAATATCAACTACTGGTGACAATCTACTTGTTGAAGATGTTAAGGAACCAGTAATTCGTAAAGTCTTCTTAGAAGAAGTATTATTTACTTCGTTTGTTCTACTAGCAATAATCTTTTCACCCGTAATGAATTCATTGTCTATGAAAGCTTCTACACTATCTTGCGCTTGACTAATAACATATGTATTAGAAGTAACATTAGCTGTCCATACTACATCACTCTGATTGTATTTGATATAAGATATGATGGGTTTTAATGTATCATACTTATAGTCTTTTAAACCATATACTTGTGCTGAGGCGTTTGTTACTTGACCACGATAGAAACCATCATCAGCGGTTGTATTTGAACTAAATGTACCACTTGAACCATTAGCAACGATTGAATTTCTACCCGCTGAATAATATTGTACGAAACCAGTAGCAGTATTCACTACCGAGGTATTTAATACACCAGTAAAAGATCCACTACCATTAGCAAAGGTTATTGTAGAACCATCAGCAATAGTACCTTTCATATCAACTTTAATCCATGGAGTATTATTGGATGAAACAATCTTACGAACTTTACCAGTGTTTGCACCAAGAGTTACTGTATCATTAACACCAATTGGAGCAGTGTTCGAAGTCATTTTTAGAATACTTTCACCACGAATTTTTTCACCAATTTGGAATCTAGTTGAAGAGAATTGTGTAGCATTCATGTATTCATCGTCTTCGTTTGTATATACGACGCTACCAGTTACGGTAGTATCAAAGTTTGCTCTCCAGATAGTGAAACAAATATCTTGATTTTGTCTTGGTGTGTATGTTCTATCGTTAGCAGAAGTAAACATAACACCAACAGCGGGTTGTTGATCAATTAACGCACCCGTTACAGTATCAATACCACCCAGTTCTGCGATCCAAAGACGATAACTAGGATCTGAACCTTCTGGTTTGACAACAAAACAATACTCTTTATCACCGCGTAAATATACCGGTTCATCAAAATAGAATGGAGTTACAAGAGAACCATCATTTGAAACGTTTACATCTTCTGGATTAATTCTCTTGAAACCAAATGGTACACGAATACCAGTAGGTGATCCATTTACAACTTCTCTAATTTCTACAGCAATACCAGCCGTAGAACTTTTTTCAGAGAAATACAAATCTATACAGGAGATAAAGATACCATCTGCACCATTACCGAACTTATTGTCTGTGAAGTTTAGATTTTGGAATTCAAAATCTCCTATAGAAAACGATTGTGCTACAGGATCTCTATGTAGTTGTACGCCTTCAAATTCACTAATTGTTACTGTATTTGTTTCGCTAGTTGTATCTGTAGTAATTCTTGCTTCTCTAGTAGTAAGTTCAATACCTCTTTCACTACTAGCAAGACCAGAAGAAATAAAGTTTTTAGTAGCACTAGTTGTTTGAGTTCCGTCTTGTGTGGTTGTATTAGCGATATCTTGTAGTTTGAATGGACGCTCACCGACTCGGAACTTTAATGTATCGTTGTTTGGAATAATAAAGACACCATATACAGCACCATTAGCGTTTGAATTCAGAGCCGCTTTAAAGGCACCAGTATTTGCATACTCTTTTGTAGTTGGTTTAACGTAATCATTCACGAGAATATTATCAAAATAAGGATATACGCGAGTATTTGGTCTTAAACCAGTTGCTGTAAATTGTACTTCACGAGATCTCATGAATGGAACAATATCTGTTCTTGTGATAAAAGCACCAGTTCTTTGTGTTCTAGTAAATGGTTCTACGTTAATTCTAGTTTTAGTTATTGTTTCTGTTTGTGTAGATGTAACCTTAACATCATCGAGTGCACTATGGGCGTCGGCGAAACTACCAAATCCGACACCACCTTGATTACCACCGGCGCCTTGGAAGTCTACAAATGCGACACCGCGTACTTCTCTAGTTGTATTTACTGGACCTCTAGCAATATCGCTAACTTGAGTAAATCCATCTAGTCCTTGAAGACTACTTGCGATATCTACTTCCAACTGAACATCAGGTTCTGTAGTTGTATCAACGAAATGATCTGCTTCAGGAATAAGATTTAGATTACCAATCCAGTTAAATGTTAGTTCTCCGACTGGATTGATAAGTTTAGATGCATATGGTTGATCAATATAGATATCATTGGTATAAGGTAGGGTTAACAAAGCTCCTGGTTGTGAAGTTTGAACAACAGAAATAACACCAGTGTCAGCATCACCATTTCTTTTTAATGTAGAAGATACTGTAAATGTACCTGTTGTATTATGCAAGTACAATCTTACATTACTAGTATTGGAAACTACTGATCTTACAGTACCAGTAGCAGTGGCTGAACCAAAACTACTACCTAAGTATACAACATCATCATTTTGATAAGAGTTAGTATTAGAGGAAAGATCTAATCTAATCGCTTTATTTTTATTTGTAACATTCGTTGATAGTGTTGTATTATAAGCAATATCAATATTTTGTAAATCATACTTAGGTATAAGTTCACCTAGTTTAGTATTCATAGAGATAGAATAAGCGGGATCAGTAATATTAGAATTGTCTGTTCCAAAGAAGGAATCCACAAATATACCGTTCTTAAATCTATCTAGACCATTACCATCAGGAACATTTAAATCTCTTGCAGATTTTTCTAGAATATTAAGAGCAGTATAATATTCTAGTCTATCTATACGACTTTCAATCCCAGAGATATCTTGCATAGTATATCTTCTCTGGAAGAATGGTTTTACTCTTACAGCAAGATCTACTCTTGGTGAATCAGTTTGAGGATCTTTATATGTTAATGCGTTTTCATAAGATAAGGAAGGATATGCAGGAATGTTTAGTAAGGCGATAGTCATAACCTCTGCTGGTTCTGCTGGAGGATATGCTTTTACTGCTGGAATACCTTTGACAACCTTTTTTGTACCATTTTTACCAATAACGACTCTATCAACTCTTGGAAGATAGTAAACAACATCAGATGTGAAGTTTTTATCTGGAACAGGCACATATGAACCATTTGTACCATCAATATCAAGAGTTGTTGATTCTGCTGGATTAACAGCCGAGTTTACTAATGTAGTTAAGTTAGTATTAGAAGCACTCGTTACGCGAGGACGGAAGTCTAAACTATCTCTCAAATCATAAACTTGATTTGTTGTAGTTGAAGAAAATCTTGGAATTTGAGGAGTAGTAATAGCAGTAGTATTAGCCGTAGATTCATTGGGATCTATTGAATAAGAGTCTACACTAGAAAATCCAATACCACCTGATCTGTTGTGTTCGAAATAATCAAATTCTACTACAATTCTATCAGTCGTTTTTAGTACAACATCACTTGTTGGTTTTATCTGAAGTCTTGAAGTACCATAAATGTTGTCATTAGTGTTTCTCCAAATACGAAATTCTTTTACTAGATTTCTATTTTGAGTGTTATAGGTTGAACCTACATATACCGCACGTAGATTAAAAGCGTCTGCAACACCTAATGACCATGGACCAGCAATTCCTGCACTATGTGTAGATAAATTAAGTCTGATAAATCTATTTTTTCTAACAGTTTTAGTTATACCAACAGCGGTTTCTCTCTTATTATTAAAGAAAAGAGTCATGGTTGGGTTTGTAGTAAATACTTCTTGTAAATCAAAGGTTGCTTCAGTCGTAGAAGTAACAGTTACAGTTCTTTCGGTGGGACTACCATTATTAGTACCATTCTCTGTTAGATCAAATATGTGTCCCTGTGGGTAAATTCTGTATATATTCTGTGGTGTGTCGTCGTTTGTAGTACCATCAATAGTAGGATTAGTTGTAAGAGTATTAGCACTATCGATACTTACAATTCTACCATAATTATTTGCATTACCAATAGTAACAAAATCACCTACTGTAAATAATGTATTAAAGTTTGGACCAATACCATTTAATGTATTCGCGCCATGTTGAATACTACCAGTAAATCCAGCAGTAGCATTAATAGTCGATTGAGTCATAAGAGTGAAAGTTCTCTTATTTGAATCGTTTAATGCGCCGACACCAAAAGGTAATTCTTCTGTACCGCCAGGATGCACACCACTTAATGTTAGACTAGCAGTACCTGTTGCACCTGTGAAAGATAGACTTGCTTTATCTTTGAATTCATAACTAGCATTTACAGTACCTGAAGTGGTGCTCAACTGTTTTGTGGCTGTAGTGCCTAGTTTCCAAATCCCCTTATTAAAATCAGCGTCTTTTAATACAGCAATTGTTACCGTCGCGGCGCTGCTACCACCACCTGTTGTACCAATTGAAACAGTTTCTAATACAGTATCTGCTGAACTATCAGGACCACTAGGATTATTAATATAAAGAGATCTAACATCACCAAAAGATTTGTTAGATGCAGTCATCTTTATATCAAATAGATATAATCTATATCTTGCTGTATAATTTCCTTGAGAACCAGATTCCCATTCAATACCGCGTACTTTTGCTGTACCAATCTCTGAACCAGCAGCCGAGGCCGCGCCAAGTGTGCCAGAAGACACTGCCGTTCCAGCAGTATCTCTAAGACTTACACTAGAATATTGTGTCATATCCCAAGGGCCACACAATTCATTTACAATAACATAGTTACCAAAATTAGTAGTTACGGTGAGTGATGTTTCTGTGTTTGTGGTAATAGCTTTGGTTGTTTCAATGTACTCAGTAGTTAGTGTTTCATTACGATAACCTTGAATATATGCAATACCCGGTTCGATACCAATGGCAAGTTTATTCTTATCTCCGCCTTCACCAGAGGAAAATCTACCAAAGTTTGAACCAGTATTTAAATGCTCTTTTACTTGAGCATTAATATGTCTTAACTGATAGTTACCAGATTCTTCGTAAGTTCTTTTTGCTAGTTCACGAGCAATACTATTAAATTCAGTATCTTTCTTAATAATCTGGACGTTACCATTTTCCACTTTAAATAATGGTAATAGATTTTCTGTATTAGAAGTATCAGTAAGTCTTCTTTTTACTAGATTAGGTGTTAGCTTTAAACGGTCTGCGCCTGGAGCCGTATAGTTATAAGAACCAGTGGCATTATCAAGTAATGTTGTATCTGTTACTGATGTTACGATACTTTCGACAGTCTTAAATCCAACTTTATAAGAAGGTGTGGTAGAATATTTTTCTAAAATAATTACTTGTGAGTCTACATTAATAAAATGACCTTTTTGGAATATGATACCGCCACCTGTATGAAAAATACTACCAAAACCAAAAGCACCAGAAGAGATAGTATTTGCTCTTTGTCCAGAACCACCATCAGCAGGTAGATATACTAATTCTTCATTTAAATCAAAAGTTTTATGTACTTTATCAGTACCACCGTCGAGATATTTAACTATAAATGTATTGTAGTCTGGTGCATCGACTTCTGCGCCAGAAGTAGTAGCAATAACTTTAGCGCGAACTCCAGAAGTTACACCTTGTATTGTAACATTAGCAAAAGTAGAAACGGTTACTGTGTTACCACCTGAGTCGTTATCTCTTAACTTTACAAAAGAGACGTTAGCATCATATTGAAAATCACAACCATCGATAACTGTTCCTTCTTTGTAAATATTATCGCCAAATCTAGCTACTTGTTCTTGTAGAATAGTTTGAAGCTGTGTAAGTTCACGAGTTTGGACAGCAAGACCAGGCTTAAATAAAATTCTATGATAGTCTTTTAATTTAGCACTAGTTTCGTAGTCATCAAAATAAGGTGAAACATTGAAGTTTGTTTCTAATTTAGCCATTTTTTACACAACCTTAAAATCTTACGGTAAGTTTAATATCTTCTGATTGATCGGAAGCTCTAGAGATTGGTAGTCGATTTTCTACATATAGAATATCACCATCGAAGTCTTTTAAATCTCTTTTATTTATAGAAGATAGAGTAGCTGTTACAGAAGAAGTATTTCCTGTTAATGTTTCACTAGTACTAAATGCACCATCTAGACCAGTAACGCTTACGACACCAGCAGTTCCGGTTGCATTAGTATTCGAGAAAGTTACAAATCTTGCTTTAGCACCACTTGTTCCACCACTAATAATTTCATCAGCGCTAAAAGATCCTGATTTACTTGTAACAGTAAGTCTTGTTGTCATATCGTATACTGTACTATTTGCCTGATTTCCGTTTGCTAGATTAGGATTTGACATCAATCCAATAATACGGAAGTCGTTGTTTGTGAAAAGTGTATTAGATTCAGAACCATCAAACTTAACAGACAACATAACATTATAAGCGCCTAATTCTTTAACAGGATCAGATCCATGTCCGCCATATGGAGCAATATTACCATTTGCAGTAGCACTACTACCATGAGAAGTGTTAGCATCAATCACTATTTCATATTTGGAATAATTAGATCCCTTATTGATAATAATAATACCATTGATGGAGTTTCCTGTTGTAGAAGAAGCTAATGCAGGTAGAGTTACATTAGCATAAGCTAAAGCCCCGGTCCCATCACCTACCACACTAACACGTGGACCAATATAGTATTGTGACTCTGTATTTGGTGTTGTGGTAAAAGCGCCATTTACAGTTATTGTTTTAGTAGCGCCAACATAATTTACAATTCTTCTTAATTGACCTGAACCCAGACCGCTCTTAATGTATAATGAAGAATAATTATATACGTCATCTGTACCACTAGAATGTGATGCTAGCTGAACTACTGTTGAATTAGTAACTGCTGCAAAAGTACCATTCGTTGATAGATATCCACTACCATTGGCAGTAAGTTTAACAAACTCTACAGCACCATTAACTGCGGCTTGTTGAACATCCCACTGAATAGAAGAATCGTCAGATGTAAGAGTTTTTACAGGAATATAAGAAGATGTGACAAACTTCAACACATCGGATGCAGTAATATTATACATAAACTTCCAACTATAACCATCAGAAGTTTTAAAAATTGATGTGCCAGTAGCGGTTGGTTCAACTGTAGAAGTTGCTCCATTATTATTATCAATGCATTTGTAAACATTATAAGATGAAGTTACAACATAGAAATTACTAGAGTATAAAGAAGTATTTCTATGAGAATATGGAGTATATACTGTACCTGTAGTCCAGTTATATCTTGTAGTAACAAATCTTACATCTGTTGCTGTACATCTTTTTACAGCAAGCATATTTCGCCAGACATTAAAATCTGTGTTTTGGATAGTATCAGTAGGTGTAGGCGCAACAGTATCACTTGTTCCCCAAGGCTGCGCTCTACCCAAAAACATATAATATCTTGTGTTAATATTTGCTGCCTCAGTAAAAGACTCATATAATTGAGTCGCATTATTGAGTCTAAATTTATAAGTTACGATTCCTGGCATGTCTCATATTCTCTATTAAGTTTGTTTTATTTATTTATATTATAATTGACGACCTGATCGCGCGCCACTACTAATCCAAGAAAATACTCCTTGAGAAAGATTTGCACCTTCATAAGGCGAACTTAAAGCCATCACCACGTTTCCTGAACTAGTAGATGAAACCACGTTTATAGCATACTGTCCATCTGTATTAGCACCGGTAGAATTAAATATAATCATATCCATTTGTGAAGTAATTTGACGTGGATAATGTAGTCTTGAACCAGAAGAACTTGTAGCGGTTTGGGCAAATAATGTATTAGGATAATATGTGGTACCTATATGTATCAATGATCCATTAGTTACCATGTGTGTATCGTTAGCAATAGATACGACCGTCACAAATACTGATTCGTCGTTAGCCTCGTTTCTAGCATATATAGCATCTCCAACATTAAACGAAGTAGTAAAGGTTGTTCCATTACCAATAATCGTATTTGGGGAAGCTGTTAATTGTCTTATATATCCTGGTGTTGCGTCGTTATTATTATCACTATTAGAACTAAAATGTGTAGTGTTACCAAAAACAAGTTTCTTACTATTTAAATCCGTAATTGAAATATTAGCAAAAGCATCTATAGTTGTAGGCACTCCTGTACCTACAGTTGGTTGATCTACAAATGGAGACAAAGTAGTATAGTTATATATGAAAAGTCTACCACTATGTCTATTGAAAGGAGGTTCAACTAGAGATGCGATTGAAGCTGAATTTGGTGTGCCTACATCATAATTGATGAATATTGTTGAATCAAAGACAATACTAGAATCTACATTTAAAACGTTTGAAATTAAAACTGTACCAAATAATTTTGTTCCTGAAGGATGTAAAAGAGTATTTACAACCTGTCTGTATGTATCAACAAATTTTTGGGATCTTAATACATAACTGAATTCTTGATAGTAATCATTTTGTAAATATTGATCCCAACTAATAAATCCTTTTGTTGATAGATATTTACCTTCTCTTACTTCTACACCACTAACAACTGGAGAAGCAAGAGCGTTTACAGTGCCTGCTCTAGTTTGGTTTACAATACCAATATTTTCAAACTTAGAATAAGAACTACCTTTATTTGTAATTCCTACGGCGGATATTGATCCTGGTAGATATACAGCCGATAGTTCGGCGTTATCACCATATATTCCACCATCATGAGGATCTTTTAGACCTTCATTAGCTACATTTGCTAATCTAACAGAAGGTCTTGGTAAAACACTATAACCGGTTCCATAGTTAATCATAGATATAGTTTGAATTGTACCAGTCTCTGTATTCTGAAATAACAAACCATTAATTATAGAACTAGAAACATTAGCAGCGGCTAGATTAGCAGATACAGCGGCGGTATTAGTACCTAAACTTACAAAGGTTGGTCCGGTGTTTAAAATAACATTACTCATAGGTGATATAACGTCTTGACAAATACTTAAAATAGAAGTATTTCCAATAGAAGTAATTTTTGCTTCTGCACCACTGCCACTACCACCGGTAAATACAATTGGCAGATTATTAATATAACCAGAACCACCTGAAATAATAGAAACATTAATAGCAGATTTATCATTAGTAGATATTACATAACCATTTGCACCACTACCAGTATCAGACGTAAATGTAACTACATCACTAGAACGATGAAAAACACCACCTCCAAAACCTCTAGGTCTTAAAATGGTTTTTTCTTGTATTGTAACGCCTTGTAAACTACCAGAGGTAGCATAGATAAAACCTCTTGTATTAGTAACATCTGATACTACTTCTTCACCATCCGAAAAATCTATATTGTTCCAATTAGAAACTACAAGTTCAGTAATAGTAGAACCGAGTTCAATGGTTTGTATTTGTTCTTCTACTCTACCAGTAGCGCCAGTGCTTTGTCCTGTAATTAATTGGCCCAAAAAAATATCAAGATCGCTAGAAGATACATTAGTTAATCTGACAATAGAAGGTTGATTCCATCTACCATCAGATGTTCTCAAGATATTATCTGATGGAAAATATACTTCTAAATCTTCGTTATATAAAGCTCTGAAAAGAAACTTAAAAGATTTCTCATTACCTTTTTGATAATACATCTCGCGAATATGTTTCGCAAGAAGAGCCTTATCTACTACGGCGTCGTCTGGAATATTTTTATATATTTCTTCGCGAAAGTATTGAAAATAATCTGTTACGGTAGTATCAACATCTGCTCGTGAAAGAAGACTTTTACTGACTTCAATGTAGTTATTGCTTTGTTCTAAGAATTCATAATAAGCCTTAATAAAGGCTTCCAGTTTGGGACCTTCATCCCGAACAAAATCCGGTAACTGTTGACTTATAAGAGCGGATGTTTTTTTAGTAATAGCCATTTTTAAACCGCAATCGTAAATCCAGAAGAGGTAGTTGCAATAGCATTTTCTGTGTTAATAGTAGTGCTAACACCAGCCGTTGCTACTGTACCTACTGTTGATGTAATATTATTTGTATTGTCATCAACAGTACTAATAGTTGCTCCAGATATTAATAGTATCTGATTACGCGAAGCAAATATGTTTTTGTTTCTTGGTTTAACTTTCACAGAAAGATATTCGCCATCATACGCTGAAATTAAAGTGTTATTAATTGTAACTAGACCAGTGTCATAGTCTATAATACCAAAATTTCTATTTCTATATACTTTACCTGTAGGAGTCTGAGTAAAGGATCTTAAAATTCCATACCCGTTGTCATCAATTTTTTGACCACTAATACCATCTATAGTAAACGAAGAAGTAGATACTAGACCATTGAGATGTCCTTCATGTGGATGATATACGGCTTGATTAAATACTAATTGATATGTATTTTTTGTAGTTAAAGGAATAAATCTTTTCTCAATTGTAATATCAGCATCTACTGACACAAAACTGGAATTAACATCTTTGATTGTTTCTATCATTTTGTATAGATAGAATTTTTGATCAAAAGTTCCAAGATTATTTGATTCGTAAGAAATTAGAGAATTCTGAATAATAGTATTTAATTCACCTGCTGTCAAAGATGTTGTTTGAGGATTATATCTGACAGTAATCGTTGGATTAATGTAAAGATAAGTAGCATCGACCATTTCAACGTCTATAGAAACAGTGTTTCTTGTTTTCAATGAAGCTCTAATAGCTTCTTTTCTTTGATTTGAAAGAATTGCACCAGATAGAGGTTTAGTAGCAATAAAAACTTTACCATATACAGCAGGTATATTTTCTTCGCCACCCCAAACACTAATTGATTGAATATCGCCTTGTTCAGATAAAATTATATTCTTATAATCTTGTTTGGTTACAAGTCTATCTTGTGCTTGGAATTTGAATGGTGCATTAAACTTAATAGAATCTATTGTTTCTTGTGGTGCGCCGCCTTGGGCTGATGATGTAGTTGTAATAGTAAAGTTTGAATATCCATCAAGAGATTCTGGTGCGCTAAACGTATTAGCACCATTAACAGTATTACCTGATGTTATTCTATAGTCTACAATAATAATGTTACCATCTATAGGTTTCTTACCAAAAATACTATCACCAAATTGAATTTCATAAAGATTGTCTTCGTTCTCTTGAACAAAATATATTTTTGAAGTACTATTTACAGAAGATAAATCACCTGCAAGATTATAAGTAGATACTGTTGTGTTAGATGATGATTCTTGTATTCTAACTGTAAAACTAGTTGTGTCAGTATTTTCGTTAGGTAGAATATATCTTACAGGATTAGCAGTACTTACAGTAAATCTATGTTGAAGTGGTGTGCCTTCTACGATATTAAGAGTACCAGTAAATGTACCATTATCTTGAGGAGACATTGTTGTTGCTCCTGACGTGACAAAGGTATATTCAATACCATCTATAGTAGATGTAAATTGAGTATTAGCAGGAACAGTAACTCCGGTAGGGCTATCATCGGGTGTTATAACAGCAGATAATGCAGCCTTAGCTCCTCTTGCAGATCTTGGTACATAGTTTAACATCTTTGCGCGAGATACAACACTATTTCTTAACTGCGCTGAATCAAGGAACATTTCATTACCAACCATATTAAGATAGAATGAATTATGATAAGTATTATAAGCTA
>Ga0222719_10003542_pt1 | contig 13859 bp, 5 predicted proteins | sample C33_34DmetaG_FD_165039 | JGI IMG/M metagenome (GOLD analysis project Ga0222719, IMG submission 165039) | Estuarine water microbial communities from San Francisco Bay, California, United States - C33_34D | ecosystem: Environmental > Aquatic > Marine > Unclassified | place: USA: California...
CGTCTGGCTTATGGCGATAGTGTAGTAGTTGTAGTGAGTGTGTAATTCCAGCTAAATCATAATCAAAATGATGTGTATTGGCGCCACTAATGATCTTTCCAAGGTGCTCAAAAATCCATGCATTCTCTTGATTTAAATGAACTGGATACAATTCAGCATCCCTTATCTTTTTTTCAACAACACCTTTTCCTTCTCCACCACCGACACCGGCATCATCTGGATACGTATTTTTAGAAATATTAATGATTCTTTGACACTCTTCAATGGTAAATTTCAGTTGTGAAAAATTACTATCTACAATAGGAAGATAACCTGGGAAGGTTTCATCCATTGATTGGAGCATAACAGGCGCGCCAAGTATAGGTAATCTAAATTTAGATTCTTCTTGTTGTGCTTGTTGCAACCCGTTGATGCTTTGTTCAGGCTGAGGAATTGTATCAGGATAATCAGTGTTCATTACAGGTTTTGGTTCCTCTATTTTGCTAGTTTGAATCTGTTGGTGCACACCTGACTTTTCTGCATCAATAAAATCTGCTCTCATGTTATCAGGTCCTTTTGGCTTACCAAACTCCTTACGACCATCTGCATAATGATGCTTATATGGGCCATCAGCATTTACATAATGGAAGAAAATCTGGACTTGCCATGTGCCCTTGAACGGTGGTCTCCAATGAGCAACCTCACATCCTTTATACATTGCAAGCTCACCAACCCCTAGTTGGATTTTATGTCTCTTCGCCTCGTCAAAGAATATTGGCCATATAGCCTCGTCTGCGGCATGGCCAAGAGTCATAGTTGCACTATACTCGCACGAAGGTCTATCTTTATGAATTTTTAATTCTTCCCCAGGACGGTAAATCCTTGCATATGTATATGCTGGAAGAAGATTTACACCAATGTGATGTGAAAGTGCTGGTGCTAATTCTTGGAGTAATTCATCATACCGCGGTGCACCATATATTGCATCAGATAAAGGACATTGTGGATCCTTTTCTGTTTTTCCATCTTTTGCTAGATCAAACAAATATTGTGTAAGATCTGCAGCTCTTTCTTTGGTGATAACATCTGACATAACAACATAGTTGTTTTCATCAAAAAATTTCTTTTGGGGAGGGACTTGCCCTTGAGTTTGACCTACGATAGGATCCATTATTTACCTCACTTCTGATATATTAAAACTAATACTGATTCTATTTTCTTCTGATTCATTTGGTTTCACATAATGTTCAAGCCAACTTGGAAACAACAAACAAACTAAAGGTTTTACATGTATTTCTCTGTTTGATACTCTTATTGTTTGTCTTTCTGATCTCTGTGCTGGATTAATAAAAACTATATTACCACTATTATCCGGGACTTTCAGATAAAAGACACCGCTTAAATCCCCGCTATGAATATGTGGATAGTTTCCTACTCCTTTATTATTTACGTTTGCCCATAAACTATCAACACCTACGTGATATGTATCATTGCTTATAAAATCATTTACAATTTTATTTCCTAAATTATTTATAGTTTGTATAAAGCTGTTAAACAAAGGTTCTCTATGTAGATTATCTCTCGATTGATATCCACTCATATTACTTTTATTTTTTGAGGGTTCTTTTGTTTTTATATCATAAACAAAGTCAATATATTTTTGAAGCATATGTTGATGGTCATTAAGAACCATACCCCATACTGGAACACCAAAAAGGTCGTCCCTAATATCATTCACACTATCCATTATATCTCCATATTATGCTTGTGATTCAGTCCAGTTCAACGTTGCATAGATTTCATCTTCACCTGATATCCAATCAACAGAATCAATCTTAGCCACAACAGTAAGAAGATCTGGTCCTTCTGGGAAAATACCATTGCCTCCAATAATACTATTACCAAGTGATGTAACCTGTGAAAGATCAGCTGTTACACGATTCTGATCAACTTTGATTGTTGAAATAGCATCACCTCCAGATATAACATCAGTACCATCATCAGAATGTTTTAAATACTGAGAGATTGATGGTCTCACGTTTGTATCAAAGGCTGATAATGAATTACTAATTCTACCGTTAATAATAAGATCAATTGTACATGATTTAGTAGCAACCACATCAATAGACTGTAACTGTAACTGCATTCTATTGGTAATATCTCTTACACCAAAATCACCAGATACACTGTTATCCACTGAAGGAGCTAATCTTAATGAAAGAATGGGGAATTTATATCCATCTTTGTAGGAGATAACTTCACCAATTGAAGAAGAACCAATCATTAAGGCGCCTCTGGAAGCATATCCGGCTGCAGTACCGTTTTGAGCACGAACAACTGTCAATGTACTAGTGTCACCACCGGTAAATGTCATTTGTTCACCCGTACTTGAAACCTGAATAGTACCAGATGCAGGGAAGTTAGCTGATTTACCAGTTATACTAACTGCAGTTTCTGTTAGATCTAAAAATTCATTCAGTTTACAAGTAAAGTTTTCCACTTCAGCATCACCAGAAGGCTGAATTGATTCCGAGCTTTGAGAGAAGAAGTATGCTTTATCATCTTCAAATGCTCCGTCCATGATTACAGACGTACCCCAATGAGCAAGTCTTGGAGAATATGTTGATTCCCCAGTATTCTCTACTTCATATCTAGCAGGAAGGTTGCCTGATCTCATATAAGCAATACGTTCCACATTACTGTGCTTGAACTTATGACAATACTTAACAATTCCTCTATCATCTTTGAATCCAAATCTTACTGAACCTGCACCATACCAAGCATAGTCAATATAGGCCATTTGAATTCTTGAAAAATCAAGATTGAAACCAGATGGACCAGTTCCATCCATTTTATCCTGACTCCATTGAGATTGAGGTATTTTTGTATCTTCAGTTTTTATACCAATTATGTTAGAACTATTTTCACCTCTATACTCAGGTAAAATTTCTAATTTTGAATCACTAATAATCCTACTTACTTGATATGTTGCACCCCTAAGAACAATTTTATCTTTCACTGCTAATTGTGTTAAAAACTTTGTACCAGTACCAGTAATTAATTGATCACCTTGTTGTGCGTTAATTTTACCAGCTATTTTTCTTGTGGAATTTCTTCTAACAACAAACAATGTAGAACCATCATATTCAAAAAATACACCATTTTGCTCGTCAAACAACCCAGATCTAAGAACCGAGTTTTGCCATGTTCCAACATTCAGTCTAACAAGACCACCAGATATATAATCAGCAGCTGCTGGTAATGCTGGTATTTCAAAAACAAGTTTGAAATCATCTACTATATCAACAACATTGAATTCATTATCACCAGATTGAAAATCTGAATCTGGACCATCAGTTTGAATTGTTGCACCTTTTCTGATATTATGAATAAACAAGCTATCAGCCATTGCAAGATATTTATTGTTTGCATTAGGAGTTCTGACATAGACTCTAGAACCTATATCATGTGATTCAGGACTAACTGTTCTAGCGCATCCTTCAAAATATCCATACATTACTCCAGAAGTATTAGCATAATAAAATCTCTCGTAGTTTGTGACCTCATCATTAATCTGTATAGATCCTGCCCCAGTTGGAATACAATTAACTCCTCCAACTTCTACAACAATAGTATTGGTTGTCGCGTTTGCTGTTTCTATTAATGGTCTATAATATAAGGACATTTCTTCAATATCAAGAGGAGGCTTAAAGTTAATAGCATTAGAAATTTGTAAACCCTTACCAGACTGATATCTAAAATATCTTCTTGTCTGTCTGATCATTTTTGGTCCTTCAATTGATTGTGATGTGGTAATTTCCATACCACCATCAAAGGATCTATGTAACATAAACGCTTCTGATCTTGGAACAACTCGAGATGGAATAAACATTTCAACATTGGCCAATCCAACATTGAAAGGTGTATCAACAGCAGCAAACGTATTGTTTGTAACCGAACTAATTGTTTTTTCTATTAAGATACCAGGCTTTGTATCAACTGTCGTGAATGTGTGAGTATTGCCTCCATAGTTATACGTTACAGTCGTATCAATACTCGACGTCGTGCCAATGCCCCGATCGATTGAGTCTAGATCAACTCTATTACCAGGTGTTCCTCCGTTTTCTGAGTAAGTTTTTAATGATATACACGAAGGATTTCGAACTTCTACAGAATATGTTTCACCGGGTGAGAGGTCGAAACCTACACCAGACCCAGAACTTAATTCACCAATATAATTTAAAGTGTTGCCAGCTTCATAAGTTACAACATCTCCATCTGAAAAATTGTGAGGACCAACATACATTATATCAGCGTCAGTTGATCCATCAAACAAAAGTCGGTAAAATCTAGAAGGGTAAGAAGAAGTACTACCGGATATGTTAGTGTTTGTATACGTAATCTCTACTTCAGTATTACCACCACCAACATCTAATTCTGGATCCGTGCACAATTTAAAGAATGCACCATTGGATGCTACTTCTTTAATATAAAGAACACATCTTCCTAATGCACCAGATCCAAGATTAGAGAAGTAATTGTTTCCAGTAGTACTTCTATCACCTCTAAAATCTCTTGAGTAATTATAGCTAGAAGATCTTCTTATTGAAACGTAATATAGTGGTTCTCCAACCTGCCAAGGACCACCCGAGGCAGCTGTGTTAGCTGGAGGTGTGATTTCAGATCTAGCATAGGTGGAGTCATTATATTTTAAACCTATCCAACCTCCCCCTTCATCTGTCGACAGACTTCTGTTTCTTGCCAAATAATCCTCTTTCCAAACGTTTGTTGAGGCTCTATAATAATTGTAACTATTTGCATATGGAAACTCCCATCCTAGTACAGATGATGCTGGCTGATCATCTGTAAAGAATTGAACCTGATCTCCAAATTTAATATCTTGTTGGAAAAAGGTATCTGTACCATTAAGTTGTGTGTTACCTGATGCTGCTTGTACAAGGCCCTGTGCTTGTTGTCGGCCAGATAATGTTCTTGTTTTAATTCTATGTACACCATCTGAAAAACCACCTTCTGATTGAAGTGTTACAAATTGGCTACCTGCAAGTTTTTGTGGTGTTTCAGCAAATTGTAAAATGTCTGCACCTAATGCCTTAACAAAATATGCCCTGCCACTGTCTAGTCCAGTGTTACTTGAAACTCCGTCAGGCTTTTCATAGATTACATAATCTCCTGTTGTAAGACTATGAGCATTTATTGTACAATAGTTTCCAACTTCATTAATATCATAAGCAGTAAAGTTCAGTTCATGTTGACCAAATGTACCTTGAGTTGAAGCTCTAAAATACTCGTCCGCAATAATACCATTGATAGTATACGTACCTGCAAGGCCTTCTCTGCCGCCATTGAAAAATAATGGATAGTTATTAGGAAATGGATTTTTGTATTTAGTAGTAACTATAAGATTTGAATTTGATACAATGGTTGGATCAGTATTGGTATTTGATGCATCAACCATCAAGATCCCTTTGGGTCTTATGAATTGATGCTCAAAGCCATCACCTCTATCAATATCTATAATTTTAACATCATTGTTACCACTCACATATTCGGTATAAGATGAATCAGCTGTTGAAGTTGCATGAGCATTACTACTATTTGGCATCCAAAACTCAACATCTGGATATTCTTCTAAAATATGAACATGAGAACCTTCCCCGTAAGCCCCTGTTCCTTCATCTGCTTTGTCAGCAGCATCTTTTGAAAGATATACTGGATAAAAATATCCTGTTGCACCGGGTTCATGTGCAGGAGGTGCAGACGGATGTCTGTTTGTTGTATTAGCTGTACCATAAACATAGAATGGCTGATCAATAACTAAATTATATTGAGATAATTGAAATGATGTACTATCAGCGTTTGTAACATAATAAACCTCATCATTGGTTAATCCAGGAATGGTATTTGATGTTTGATAACTAACATAAACAAGAGGTTCACCATTTGTAAAGCTGTTTGTTATTCTGAACTCGTTGTTGCCCTCATCAATATTATCTTGATCATTAACAGTAATTAATGTGGTTGTATTTGAAAGTTTAACATCAGAGACAGAAAAGAATTCCCCTTTTTGAATTGTTGTATAAGGGGCAGATATGTCACCTGTTACTTCGGTAACAGCTGCACGAGCCAAATATGTAAATTGTAATGTATTTGGTACTGATTCAACAATATAAGCGCCATCTGCAGTTGGGGATAATGTTTCTCTTACGTCAATTGGACTTCCTGATTCAAGACCATGGGGTTCTGTAGTAGTAACAGTAATTGTTCTTGAAGCCAGTGTCCCCTCGGATCCATATCCAGAATCCTCTTCTACAGTAATTGTATCAATAGTTTCTAAATAAGAATCTGTTTTTACAAAGAAAGAAGGAATGTTTCTTATTGACTCTAATGATTCCCATTTAGTAGTTTGGGGACCATATTCAAAGTCAGTATCAATTAGGGTATTAGGATTGGAGACTCTAAACTTGGAAACTGGATCAATAATTGTATCATCAGGAAATATAGTGTTTTCTTCAGATTCAATAAACACTTGGAGTTTATCTGTATCTGACATTGATGATGTATCGTACGCAAGTGCAAATGTGGTTTCATTTGTATCTTGATTAAACGATTTAGACGTTAGCCCTTTAGTACTATCAGAAAAATTGTAGATAATGATATTATCTTTTACATTCGTAATCAGCAACAGTTTTTCTTCGTGTACGTTTCGTTCAATTGTTACTGTGCCAGCTGACGCGTCGAACGTGTAATTACCAACTATACTCTTACCCATATTAGGACCCCAATGCTATAGAATATGCGATTGCCTGGGATTGGGTTGCAGCGTTTTGATTATTGGCCGCAGCTATAAGATTTCCGTCCTCGTCTCTAATTTCTCCACCATTACCTATAGTGATGTTTTGAGAAATCTGCAAGTTACGAAATCTTTTAGACGCATTGCCTAAATCAACAGTACCGTCTTCTTGTGGTTCAACACCGTGTCTTACGGTAAATGCTTGTGTCGCCATGGTTCCCTATCCCCAGTACATTAAATACTTAGTGTTGTTCTTTGTACTTTTACTTCAAAATAATCTGTGCTTGATGGAGTAAATAATAGTCTAACACTACCGCTATTTATATCAACATCAAACGTGCCAAAATCTGTTCCTGTATCTACAATGCCATACGTTGTAATTGTTGCACCAGCTCCATCATGTACAACCAATCCTTCGGCTGCTAGCATATTGTTTCCACCAATTTCCTTGACTTGCATCATATACTTAGATGCACCATACACTGAAGCAAGGTAAGTGTCAACAATTTGTTCAGATGTTGATCCATCAGTAGTAATACTATTAGCACTATAGAAAGAATGGTTTCTTACTTTAAGATCATCATTGAACTGCTCATAAGCTGTTACTTGAATTTTTGCGCTTGTGAGAGGAGCTTCGGTGAATGTAATATGTGTACCGTTAGCAGAAAAATCTGTGCCAGATAATAACCTTACACCATTCAAATATACTTGGAATTGACCTTCAACACCAAGGCCAGCCATTGTTGATCCGCGGTCATCTACTCCGTTAAATACTGTATCGGACCCATTGCCTGTGAACACAAACGTAGAAACAGGAATGCCATTATCTACTAATGGTTCACTATTTGCCGTAAAGTCGACTGGAATACCATTGTAGTAGAAACTACCAGTGAAATTGATATCACCATCAACATCTAATTCAAATCCTGAGCTAGGCTCTGTTCCTATTCCAATTTGATTGAAATTACCAACATTAGCTGTCATATCTCCAACAGCTGTTATTGAATCAGTGATAATACTTTCTTGAACTTCTACTGTGCCTGTGAATATAGGACTTGATGTATTTGCTATACCTGTTAACTCTACATCATAGTCTGAATTATCTGATCTGATAAATCTAATCGTATTGTTACCAATATCAAACGATCCACTAGATGTGCTTGTATTTGCAACAGAAAGACCAGTAAGCTGAGAACCATCACCAATGAATACGTTGGCTGATATAGATCCTGTTGCCTCAATAGAATCTGTTATAATACTATTATTAACAATAAGATGTCCACCACCAGATGCTGATCCACTAATAACAGCATTACCACTGGTTATATGCAGGGCATGTTCTGGTGATTGAATACCAATACCCATTCCAGTGTCTGTGATAGATACTATATCACTTCCACCACCGTTGTATCTGAAACCAATTCTGTTTGGAGAATTTAATATCGTTGTTCCAGCTGCAGTTTGAGTTAATGCAAAACCAGTAGATGTAGCTTGATCAATGTGAGCAAAGGCTGTTGTGCCAGATAAGAAATAACTACCAATTACTGCTTTACCAAGGAACGTGTTTCCGTTAGCATCCCTGTTGACTTCTAGTTCTGTTGATGTTATAGTATTAGCTACAAATTGTTCTACATCCATAGAATCAGAAGATATATTATTATCTACTATTAAGTTACTGAATTCAGCTGTATCACTTGTACCCAATCCTGTAAGTGTAATGTCTATAGCATCGTTCTGATCATCAGTCAACGATAGAGTGTTATTAGCTCTTGTATAAGATCCAGCTAGAATGATATCGTTTACAAGTGCATTTACATCAATGTCTATAGTGCTTGAATCAGATTTAGTTAAAACAATATTATTACCAACCAGTGTACCAGATGTAACTCCTCCACCTATGGTCACATCGAATGTATTAGCATCACCTCTTGTAAACGTGATAGTGTTATTAGAAGATTCAAAGGCAGCCGATTCAACTCTATAAAAACCACCCTCTTCGTTATCTAGCAGCTCAGCATTACTAGCACCTGCAATACCTGTTATACCAGAACCATCTCCTACGAAAGTTCCTGAGAAATTGTTTGCAGAAATATTTCCAATAATGTCTAACGAATCAGCTCTTATATTATCAGCAACCTCAATACTACCAGAGAATACTGGACTTGAAGTGTTTGCAAGACCAGTAAGTTGGATATCAACTGCGTCATTTTGATCGTCTGTAAGAGACAAAGTGTTATTAGCTACGCTATAAGAACCTGCAAGTATAATATCATTTACTAATGCATTCACATCTATGTCTATAGTAGAAGAGTCAGACTTTGTAAGAATAATGTTGTTACCAACAAGCGCACCAGAAGTAACACCTCCACCAATTGTAACATCAAAGTTTGAACTGTCTGCTCTTGTAAATGTGATTGTATTATTAGTAGATTCAAAAGAAGCACTTGAAGTACTTGTGTTTACTGTTGCTGATGTGTTAGCAACTCCAGTAAGCGCAAGATCAAAGGTGTTAGCATCGCCTCTAGTAAATGTGAGAGTATTATTTGCAACCGTGTAAGCAGCAGATTCTATTCTATAGAAACCACCTTCTTCGCTATCAAGTAGCTCTGCATCTACACCAAGGTTATCAACAAAAGCTCTAGTAACCCTATTATCAATAGCTGTGTTTACTCGATTGAGTGTATGATAAAGATTCGTAGAACCTTCACTCAAAGCATCTGTGTCGTGATTTGAAATGTCTGATACTGTACCAGAAACATCACCTGTTACATTAGCAGTAATAGTATGTCCAAAGAAGGAGTTAGCTCTAATATCTGCATATTGGAAGGAAGCGTGTCCAGTATTGATGGTGCCAGATACTTCTGGATCATATCTTTGGAAGAATTTAAATTCATCATCAGCTTGGTCTCTAAACATACCAAAATGAGTATAAAGAGTACTATTTGAATAATGTCCAACCCAACCATGATCTAGATTTGTTGTAGTTACATCTCCATCCCATCTATCGTTTAATGTATGGCCAGTGATAGCATCAAAATGTATCTTAATGTGATCGTTGAGAAGTTGGTCCCCACCAGTAATAGCAACACCAGTTGCTTCTGTAGTTGAGAAGTCATCTACAGACCATTCGAATGTATCTGTAGCACCAACTGAGTCAATTCTTACAGAGTATGTCTTTGTGTCTGTTCCATTATAATAATCTCTATATTCAGCATCATTTAACCCTGTTCCAGCAAATTCTGTATTAGCAACTGAATTGCCTGTTCCAAGATAGAAGAAAGTATCACCAACATTCAAATTTGTTAGAGATACTGATGTTTCAGTTCCAAGTACATTTAGATCACCGCCTACTGTAAGAGAGTTACCAATAAAGGCATCTCCAGCAACTCTAAAATTAGGAACAGCATGCATCTGTTGCTCTACAACAAATACACCATTATTTGCATCTGATACAACAACAAGTCCCATACACATTGGGAAGTTTGGATAAGATGGGGCAGGTTGTACTAATAAGCCTGGAGTATCAAAAGATACAAAAGCTCTTTCTCCAGCTGTTAAATATGATGTATCAAATGGATCTTGATCTGTACCTCTGACTACACCAGTAACAGCACAATAACCGTATGTACCAGCTTCAATTGAGTGAGCTGCTAAACCAGATGTGTTGTACTTTACTCCATCGGATGCATCGGCTAGCTGAGCTTTTGGAACAACAGGATCAGTTGAGGTGTAACCATCTAGATATAGAGCAGAACCGTTTGGAATAGTATTAGAAGAATCATTGAATACTCTAACGTATACATTTTCACCAAGTTCTAGGTTGACATTATCTACATCTGTATTATAGTTAAAAGTCTTGTGGACACTATCATAAAATAATCTACCTTCAACATTATATTCAGGATGAGATATTGGTTCAAAATCAATTGATTGAGATACAAGCTGGGTATTGGTAGTAATTTTATCAACGATAATAGAATCAGCATATAGTGTTTCACCAACACTAACGCTACCACTGAATTCTGGACTTGATGTATTAGCAAGACCGGTTAGCTGGATATCTAATGAATCATTCTGGTCATCGACAAGAGATAATGTATTATTTGCAACAGAATATGAGCCGCTCTGTATTATATCGTTTACTAAACTATTAACATCTATATCAATTGTAGTAGAGTCAGATTTTGTTAAAATAATATTATTGCCAACTAATTGACCTGACGTAACTCCCCCACCAATAACAATATCAAACGTATTAGCATCACCACGAGTAAAGGTAATTGTATTGTTTGATGATTCAAAGGCTGCAGTTTCTATTCTATAGAAACTTCCACTTTCCCCATCTAATGCTGCAGCGTCAACAGATGTAACTTGAGCACCGTCACCTACAAATCTATTTGCTGATATTGTATTTGAAGAAAAGTCATCCGTTACGGTAATATTGTCTACTGTTAGATTATCAAAATCACTTATTGTTGTATTGAACACGTCACCATTATCAGCCGTAAGCTGTAATGTGTTGTTTGCTCCATACCAAGCAGTAGCAGTAGTAATACCGTTTACAATGCCATTTAAATCGAGATCAAACGTGCTAGAGTCGTCTCTAGTGAATATAGCTGTGTTACCAATCAACGTTGCACTAGTAACACTTGTATTATCGTGAATCTGTACATCAAACGTAGATGAATCATCTCTAGTAAACGTAATCGTATTATTTGAGTTATCAAAAGAAGCAGAACTTACTGACGTATTGTCATGTATTTGAACATCAAAGGTTGTAGCATCTGTTTTTGTGAATGTTAAGGTATTATTTGAACCAGCAAAGGCTGCTGATGAAACTCCAGCATTAACATCTACTTCTACTTTACCACCATCGTCTTGGAGAAGAGTAAGAGTGTTGTTTGCAGTATTGAACGAAGCACTTAAAATAATATCGTTAACTAATGCATTTACATCGATTTCTACCGTTGACAAATCTGATTTAGTGAGTATAATAGTATTGCCTACTAAAGAACCAGAAGTAACTCCGCCAGATACAGTAACGTCAAATGTGTTGGCATCACCGCGGGTAAATGTTATGGTGTTGTTTGAAGATTCGAAAGATGCTGTTTCTATTCTATAGAAGCTGCCTCCTTCACCATCCAAAGCTCTTGCATCAACAGCTGTTACTTGAGATCCATCGCCAATGAATCTATTAGCAGTTAGTGTGTTTGCGCCGCCATCATCTGTAATCGTTATATTATCAACACTAATATTATTAAAGTTATTGATAGTTGTATCAATTAGATCTCCGTTGTCTGCTATCAACTGGAAGGTGTTGTTTGATCCATACCAGGCAGCATTGGTAGTAATTCCATTTACTAAACCATTTAGATCTAAATCATACGACGTCGAATCATCTCTTGTAAATACCGCAGTATTTCCGACAAGAGTTGCTGAAGAAGTGAATGTAATGTTTGAATATGAACTACCATCGTTTGTGATAGTCCATCTATTATCAGATTCATTCCACAGGAAGTAAACATTAGCGTCTGCTCCTCTATCTACTTCAAGTCCAGCATTTACTCTACCAGAATCTTGGCCTGAGGCAACAGTAATAATAGCATCATTAACAATTAGTGAAGAAGTGTCAATACTTGTTTGCGTACCAGTAACTACTAAGTTACCTTCTACAACAACATCAGAAGTAAATGTTGCGCCAGCATTAAATGATGAAATATTTAATGATTCGACAAAAGATTTTGTTACTCTATCATCAATAGCACTATTAGCTCGAGCAACGGTATAATAGAGATCTGATCCCTCATTAAGATTTGAGGTGGTAAATGCATCTAATGTAACTGAAGTTTCAAGTATAGTACCATTAGAAAGATGTAACTTGTTTTTACCACTAGGATCGTCAAAGTTAAATTGTGTTACACCTGTTGGAATAACAGTATCAAACTGTCCTCCAGATGAAAGAATGATTTGTAAAGAACTTTCAGAAGCCTCAAACTGTATGTTTGATATACCAGAGACAGCTGTTTGATCAATAGTAATAACACCAGTATTACTAATAGTAGCATCACCGGTAACCGTTGTTGTAGTCCAGAATGATCCGTTGTATATTAACAAATCACCTTGATTTGGATTAGCTACATTAACGTCACCAGTTAGAAGCGATAATGATGAAATGATTTGTGATGCAACACCAGCATTGATAAGGGTTGGGGTATCCTGTGCACTAGATACCACTTCCCCCGAATCTTTTTTATCGACGGTTACATTAACACCCTTGCTTCTATTGACAGTTACATCTACCATCTATACCTCATCAACTCGAGGTTACTTGTGGTGTTACAGTAACTGTACCTTCAACAATTCTACTTACAACATTAGCGGCATCTGTTAATTCTAAATCATAAACATATCTACCAGATGACATAGTTGCTGTAACGGAATTGTTCATTGTCATTGTAACAATTCCTGAATTACCATTTAGGGTGATTGACATATTGGTTGCATTTGAAGACGTGTAATGCTTACGAATTTGTGAAGCAGCACTGTAGTCTGTTAGATCAAACGTTGAACCATCGTCATTGGTGAGTGTGATTGTTGTTGTGAAATCAGCGCCTTGATCAACAACTAAATTAACCTTCGTGGCCATTTTTACTTACCTGACTTTCCAATTGTTCTACTCTATTATTTAGGTGTTTTATAGCCTCCAATAAAACTGGAACAAGTTTTGGATAGTTGACTCCCATATATCCATCCGGATAATATTGGATAGCCTCAGGTAATACTTTTTCAACGTCTTGAGCAATCACACCAATATCATGTCCTTGTTTTGGTGAGATATAATCAGAAAATTCTCTATCGATACCAGCAATCCAATCAAAGTTAACGCCTTTGATTTGGTTCAATGTTTCTATTGGATTGTCAAGAGGTGTTATGTTCTCTTTAAGTCTTTCATCTGATGTATATGATGTTGTGATGTCTCCAGATATTACTACATCACCAGCAACATGCAACCTAGCTTCAGGTTCTGTCTCATGTATACCAACACCACCTCCGTCAGCAATAACCAGCG
>Ga0222719_10003544_pt1 | contig 13858 bp, 15 predicted proteins | sample C33_34DmetaG_FD_165039 | JGI IMG/M metagenome (GOLD analysis project Ga0222719, IMG submission 165039) | Estuarine water microbial communities from San Francisco Bay, California, United States - C33_34D | ecosystem: Environmental > Aquatic > Marine > Unclassified | place: USA: California...
TTACTCCATTAAATTTGAGACTACGAAAAAAATATTTAGACCCGAATGAACGAAAAAAGTATTCAAAGGCAAGTAACTTTTAAATTTTTATATCCCAATAACTCTTTAATTTCCTAATAATTATTTTAATTATTTATTTTTTTTAAAATATTTTCTTTAATATATATTAAATTATTTATTAAATATTTGGTTTATATATCTGTTTTTACTATCTTTATTAAAGATATTTATTTATCAAATTTTCAAAATTTTTAACAATTTTTAGGGAAATTCTCATATCAATAATGATAAATTAGAAAAAATTAAAATTTTAAATAAAAATTAAGCTTTAAAAGGCTTTTTAGCTTGTAAAAATTTTAAATTTTGAACATAACCCTATAATAAATTAATTAATTTTCTTCATTAGGTAATGAATTTAAAATTTTTTAAAGTAAACGGCTATTTTCTTGAAATTTATCCTAAATTTACTGATGATTGGTCTATAAACAGATGAAAAATTGCAAAAAAAATATAATTTTTAGTTAGCAAATTACGACAAATAGAAAAAATTAGAATATTCGTAAAATTTAGAGTCAAATATTATCTATTTTTTTTTTAAAAAAACAATAGTTAATTCAATATTTTTTTATAAGGATTTATACTACTCAATGTTTCAATATAGCTAAAAACGTAAAAAATTGGAAATAATAGGGGTTAAATAATAATAAAAAAATATAACTATTTTAAAATTATGAGTTCTAGAAAAATAGATATTCCGCATTGTTTATTACAAAATTTAAAAATTCATATTTTTCAACGTTTTTATAATTTATGTCGATATATTGAATTAATTACCAAAATTGATGCAATTTAAGTGATCTGGTCATTTCTGTCGCATGTATAAGTAATATGAAAAAACTTTTTTTGAATATTTATAACGGCGTAATGGATGCAGACTGGAATCCACTAAGAGCTATACCTAGTGTTGCAATGAGGCATCTGATCATGCAGTTGTTGTCCTGGATGTGGTGTATCATTTTTTCCTTATATTTTAGTTCATTTATTGTATTTGGTATTACTGCAGCAGCCCACTTTTTATTGATTTTTGGTACTTTTATGACGGCAGCAACGTTTGCAGCAGCTCCAAAAGTGGTCAATAGACAGCTATTTAAATAATAGTTACTTTTTTACCGAAACGTCAATTATTTTGGCATCAAGCAGATCTATGAGTCTTGCTCTATCAACTATAACGGAACTATTTCTCGAACCAGCTGCGGGTATGACCTTCTCATAGTCATTTAAGCTTATATCTGCGTATATTTTTAACTTTTCTGGTAGGCCAAATGGGCAAACTCCACCAACAGGGTGGGAGGTAATTTTTAAGGTTTCTTCAGGATTTAGCATTTTTGCTTTTTTGTTAAATGTGGATTTATATTTCTTGTTATCTAGCTTCATATCTCCGGCAATCATTACTAAAACTGGATCTTCTATAATCAAAGCCATGGTTTTCACTATTTGCCCAACATAGACACCATGAACTTCTGCAGCTTCTTCTGCAGATGCAGTTTCTTTTTCATGTTCCATAACAATTAGGTCAGGGGCTATTACTGATAAGTGTTTAACTACCGATTTAATTGACATTTATATATTTATTTGTTGCATAATATATATTATAAGAACTATACATATATCAAATTCAATGAATATCTAATATTAGACCATCATATGCCGGCATGTAGTTCTCATTATCTAGATACTTAATTGTATCTTTGTAATCTAAATGAGCTGTCATATGGCTTAAATATGCTTTTTTTGGCCTAACTATACTTAACCATTCCTTTACCTCGGCTAATGAAGCATGAGATATATGAGAGTCAATTCTCAAGCAGCCTACAATCCAATGATCAATATTTCTAATTTTTTTAAAGTATTCCTCCTGGTCATAGAAATACTTAACATCTAAATTGTATGCAACTTTATCGTCAAAAATGAAGCCAATTGAGTCAATATCTCCATGATTTTGGCTTATGAGCTTTATATTTATTCCGAAAATTTCAATTTCTTTAGATGAGAAAAGCTTTTTTGAAAGTATAGCTGGATAATAACTTTTTTCTGTATTTTCAAAGAGATAATTAAAACTATTAGTTATTTTTTTCATAGTTTGTTCATCTCCATAGCATGGAATAATCTTGCCATGAATAAGGTTTATGGATCTAAGCTCGTTGATTCCGTGGGTATGATCTGCATGTTCATGGGTATAAAAAACAGCATCAATATTGTCTATTTTATTGCTTAAAAACTGCTGTTTAAGATCTGGACTTGTGTCTATGAGTAAATTTTTGCCATTTTTTTGAACTAAAATAGATGGTCTAGTTCTTCTATTTTTGGGCTCATTAGGATCGCATTTCCCCCAAATGTTATGAAATAAAGGGACCCCAAAGCTAGAACCGCAGCCTAAAATAGTTATTTTTAAGGCTGACATGAAATAAATCTTTCATAATTTTTTGATGAAATTTTAGCAATATTATCAAAATTTTCTTGTGTAAGTTCACAATAGTATTCAATTATATGCCTTAATAAGGAGGGTTTGTTGATTTCTCCACGCATAGGAACTGGTGTCAAATAAGGGGCATCTGTTTCAAAAAAAATCTTATTTTTTGGGAGTTTTTTTACAGTACTCCTTAATTTTTCAGCATTTTTGAAAGTAATAATACCTGTGATTGAAAAATAACAATCAAGGTTATTGAATTTATCGGCATATTCATCATCCCCAGTAAAACAGTGAATTAATACTGTTTTGAGTTCTGATTTATAATCAGTAATAATTTTGTATGTTTCCTCAAAAGCATCACGAACATGAATCAAAATTGGTAGTTCTTTTTTTATAGCTGTTTCAATATGTAATTTAAAAGAATTAATTTGATTTATAGGTTTTGTATCATAACTAAAATCAAGCCCAGTTTCACCGATAATCTTAATCTTATCTTTGTAATCGTTTATATTTTTATTGAATAATTCTTTGAAATTTTTTTCATCTACTTCATTACATAAAAATGGGTGATGACCAATAGTCAGATCGACAAAATCATAGTTTTTTATCAAATTATAGTCAATTTCGATATCGTATATATTTGAATTAACAGCTAAAAACCTAGTTACACCCCCTTCTCTACCTTCTTTTATTAATTGATCTACAGAGTTGATTAAATCTTTATGAGAGAAATTAACATGTGCGTCAGTTAACACGATTTTTAACCATCTATTCTCATAAATATTGGCTCAGGCTTTGATATTTTAAGAGACTTTTTATTTATAATTTCATCAAATTTATCAAAGCTAAGGTAGGATCCATCTAGCCCAAATGTTGAGTAAACTTTTTCAGCTCCATTGGGTATGAATGGGGCTAAATATTGAGTGATTTTAAGAATACACAGAGATATTTGATCTAAAACTTCTTTCATTTTCACTTGATCGGTTTTTCTTAAATCCCAAGGAGCGGATTTATCGACATAAGTATTTAAATCATTTAAATATCCAAAAATTATTTTTAAATACCCATCAAAACTATATCTTTCTATCATCTCGTATAAGTTAGTTTGTGAAGAAATAATATTTTGATAAATGTTAAAATTTAAAACTTTATCAGTAAAATCAATAGTTTGATTTGAATTTTTAAATATAAAACTTAATACTCTTTGTATTAAATTACCAAAGTTATTAGATAAATCTCCATTTATTCTATTTATCATAGCTTCTTTTGAAAAATCTCCATCATTTCCAAAAGGAACTTCCCTCATTAAAAAATATCTAACTTGATCAAGTCCATAATTCTCAATTAAATCTACTGGATCGATAACATTTCCAAGGCTTTTACTGATTTTTTCACCCTCATTGGTCCACCAGCCATGAGCAACAATTTGTTTTGGAGGCAATAAATCTGCAGCCATCAAAAATGCTGGCCAGTATACGGCATGAAATCTAAGGATATCTTTACCCACAACATGGATACCTGGCCAAAAAGTTTTAAATTTATCATTATCTTGATCTGGGAATCCAAGTGCCGAAATGTAATTTGTTAAAGCATCTAACCAAACATACATAATATGTTTATTGTCACCAGGGACGTCTATTCCCCATTTAAAGGTGGTTCTAGAGACGGAAAGATCTTTTAATCCCCCAGATACAAAGCTTTTTACTTCATTTAATCGAGATTTTGGGTGAACAAAATTTGGAACCGATTCATATAGTTCTAAAAGACGGTCCTGCCATTTGGATAATCTAAAAAAATAACTCTCCTCCTCTACCCAAGTTAGCTCCGAGCCAAAAGAATTGTATTTTTTTCCGTCTTTATCAATAATTTCGTTTTCAGCTACAAAAGCTTCATCTCTTACGGAATACCATCCCGAATATTTTGATAAGTAAATTTGGTCATTCTTAAGAAGTCTATTCCATAAATTTTGAACTGATTTTTTGTGTCTTTCTTCAGTTGTCCTGATGAAATCATCATTATTGAGATTTAGAACACCAGATAACGCTCTAAAGTTCTCAGAAACCTGATCGGTAAATAATTTCGGGTCAATACCCTTATCTAGCGCTGCCTTTTCAACTTTTTGACCATGTTCGTCCGTTCCTGTCAAAAAATAAGATCCAAATCCTCGTAACTTATAAAATCTTTTCAATACATCTACAGCTATAGAGGTATAAGCGTGACCTATATGAGGCTTGTCATTTACGTAGTAAATGGGAGTAGTGAAGTATTTATTTTCCATATTTGATTAAATTTGAATTGAGTCTGGTAAAATAAATAGCAATTAGATCATTAGTCAACGTATTAAATTTAATACTTTCGTCTACATCATAAATAAAATCAGAGTGCAGTTTGATTAAATATTTAAATAATTTTGGATTATCTAGGTTCTGCCCCAAATTAAAACTTAAAATCTTTAAAAATATTTCAGAAGGTAATTTTACATTATTCTTATCAAAAAGTTTAAAAGTTTCAAAAAAATCAGAAGCTTTTGAATTAATAAAAGGATTAAAAATAGAACTAATAATATCATCAGAGATATTTTGATTTTGATCAATGGTTAATTTTAATAAACTGCTGAGATTTTTTGCTATTGATACATTATGATCTTCCACTCTGATTATTCTAGCTCTTGATAAAATCGTCTCTGGAACTTTTAGTAAATTTTGAGTACAGAAAATGAAATAAGTTTTTAAAGGTACTTCTTCAATAATTTTCAATAAAGCATTTATAGAATTATTATTAAGATTATTAATCTCTTTTAAATAAATTATTTTATTTAAATCCAAAACATTGGTATGAAGAAATTCCCTTTTTAATTTTCTAATCTGATCAATGCTAATTGACTTAGATGCATCTTCTGGTTTTAGTGAAAAAAAGGATGAATCGATTTCATATTGCTTTTGAAAAAAAGACACTTGCGATTCATTTTCAATGATTTCTGATTGCATATCAGTCTTTACTTCGATTAAGAAAAAACCATTTTTTTGAGACTTAATAAAACTAATTACTTTATCAATTTGCATCTTTTTAAATGATCGACAATCTCTTCGTGAATAATTTCTTTTGATTTACTGGCATCTATTGTAATAAATTTTCTTTTTCCAATTTTCATCTTTGCGATTTCATCGTAATTGCTTTGAATACGAGTAAAATGTGATGCATATTTTTTATCAAAATAATTTTTTTGTCCTCTCATCATCTTTCTTTGCAGCAAAGTTTTTTTATTAATTTTAAAATAAAAAGTAATCGTAGGAATAAATTTTCTATCAATATGGTTGATGAGATTGATAATTAAAGACTTATCTTTAGATGTAATTTTTTGATAGGCATAGGTTGAGTCAAAAAATCTATCAAATACAACCAAATCGTCTTTTTTCATTGTTGATAGAAGAGAAAATCGGGACGCAAAAAAAAATAAAATTAAACTAAGATTGTCGAAATCAGATTGTAGAATAATTTTTCTTATCTTTTCTAATTGTTTATTTCCTCCAGGTTCTCTGGTGAAAGTCGATTTGATTTTATTGTTTCTAAAATAATTTTGTAAAAGTTTTATTTGAGTAGATTTTCCCGAGTACTCAAAGCCTTCAAAGCTAATTAATTTCATGATTATTTTTAGTTAGAACCTAAAATCAAATAATATAGGGCTGAGGTAATTCTTGAAAAAAAACCTTTTTGATCAATATCTTCTGAGGCAATTAATGGATATTGTAATTTTTTATCCGAATATGCGATTTGAACTATTCCAATTTGATCATTTATTGAAATTGGAGTTGGAATAGGTTCCTCAACTAAAACTTCAACTTTTATGTCAGAGATATGGGTTTTGGGGATACTAACACTGATATCGTTTTGAGTTATTAGCTTAACTTTGTCTTGTTCACCCAACCAGGTATTAGCCTCTATAACAATCTCTCCTTCTTGATAAAAATCGACTAATTGAAAGTTATTAAAGCCCCAATCCATCAACCTAAGAGACTCTTGCGCTCTTGCTTTTGAAGTCTCTAAGCCATTCAAAACTAATAACAATCTCCTGCCATTCCTTTCCGCCGAACCAACTAAGCCATAACCAGCCGCCTCTGTATGCCCTGTTTTAAAACCATCTGCGCCATCAAAAGAATATAAAAGTGGATTTCGATTATCCTGTTTTATTCCACTATAGGTAAATTCAGTTATTCCATACATCTCATAGAGTTCCGGGTGATTGACTAAGGTATATTCAGCGATTTGAGCTAGATCTTTAGCTGTCGTATAATGATTGTCATCTGGCCAACCACTACTATTGACAAAATTGGTACCTGTAAGGCCTATTTTTTTAGCCAAATTGTTCATATCTATAGCGAAGGTATCTTCAGAACCTGAGATTCCCTCTGCCATTGCAATGGAAGCATCATTACCGCTTTGGACAACTATTCCTAGGAGTAAATCAGAAACTTTTACTTTTTTATCAACTTCGATAAACATCTTCGATCCACCCATTTGCCATGCTTTATTGCTGACCATGAATTCTTGATCCATTGACAAGGTACCATCTTTAATTTTTTCAAAAGCCATCAAAGCAGTCATAATTTTGGTCATACTTGATGGATAAGTCCTCTCATTTGAATTTTTATCAAGGAGAATTTCGCCCGTCGAAAGATCTATCAATAAAGCAGTTTTAGCAATGCTTTCGATAGCATGCGTATTAAAGGTAAAAAGTATTAAGCAAACTGATAAAACAAAGGATTTAAGGGTATTTCCGAGCATTTGAGTATCCATTTCTTATTAGAAAATCTATTTTTAGATTAATATCATTTTTTCTAAAAGGACCAGTAAAAACATTTATTTTATCATTACTTTCCTCGAATTTCAGACTTAAATTCCTAATTTTATTTGTATTTAATTTAGCTGAACCAATATTATTGTAAGTGCCTATGAATATAAATCCCTCATAACTCTTGGAAAGCACATCAATTTCTTTAATTTTATCCAAATCAAGACTGGCGCTAATTTCGGATTGTTCGTCATCTAAATTCTCAAAAGATATATCAACATCATCTAATTTAACTTTGCTTAGTTCCTTAGAGTCTTCAACATTTCTAATTCTTAAAGATTCATCTTTTAAATATTCAACATAAATTCTTGAATTTACTTGTAATAATGAAGCTAAATTTTCACTTATTTCTAGCTTACTATTAGTGGTGCTTTTAACATTTCTTACAACAATATATTCGTCTAAGGCATCAGGATTGGATATTTTTGCAACACTTGGGAAGGGAAGGCTTTTGTGAGATATCTCATAATCACCTAAATCATTCGATATATTAAAACTTTCTATTGCTAATAGTTTGGTTTCATAGTCTTTTAAAATCGATAAAGAACTGGATGACTTTTTAAAAAATGAATCCTTGGATATTCTTTCTGTTGCAATATTGTCTCCATCAATTCTTGAAGAAGTAAGAGAACACGATGATATTGTCAGTAAAATTAATAATTTATATAAATTATTTAATTTGATCACTTAAAAGTCCCACTGATAATGCATAATAATTTGAACAATTGTAAGAGAGAATATTTAAATAATTATTGTAAACAATGAAATATCTATAGTCATTATCCTGTCTTCCCATTCTAACTAAATAGCTATCAATATTTAAATTATCCAACTTATCTCCATCTAATTTCTTAAAGTTCATTGCTCTAAAATCAGATAAAGCTAACTTTTTTGAAAGTTTTTTAATCGCCAAACAACCCTTTTGTCTTTCAATAAATAAATCTTCCTCTAATTCTTTAATGTTTTCTGGTGGGAGAACTTCCCTTCCCCACGTAAAGTTAGGATCCCATTTGTTCGAACCTACGCCTTGAAGGTATCTAGCAATTGATGCCAATGAGTCTTCTACGTCAGTCCATATATTCTTCTTACCATCTTTATTGAAATCTTGAGCATAATTAAGAAAACTGGATGGCATAAATTGGTTTTGACCCATTGCTCCAGCCCAGGATCCCTTAAAATTATCAATATCAATATGACCTTCTTCTATAATTTTGAATGAATTAAAAAGCTCTTTGGTAAAGTATTTACGGCGTCTTTCATCATAAGACATGGTTAGAAGACTTTCTATAACTGGATAATTACCTGTTATTTCGCCATAGGCTGTTTCTAAGCCCCAAATTGAAATTATAAATCTTGGCTGAACATTATAAATTAATTCAATTTTTTCTAATAAGTCTTTGTATTTATTATATTTATTAATACCATTTTTAATTCTTAAATCCGATATTCTTTGCTCAATGTATTCTGAAAAAGATAAGGTAAACTCGGGCTGACATTTATCGTTTTCTATTACTCTTTTATTTACTTGGTAGTTTTGAACCAGATTTTTAACGAAATTGCTATCAAAGCCATATTCTGGAGCATTGATAACTACCTCGTTTTTCCAATTATCAAATTGGGTGAAGTCATAATTTTCTAATACGTCACAATTTTTGGGGTCGTGAGCATAAGCGGATTTTATAAATAACAATACCAAAATAAGAAAATTGAATAAATAGTTCATATGTCTAGATTCCCTCATTTAAGCGTAAATTATATTTCTTCAAGAAAAATCTTTTTATAATATTTGCAAACTATAATTTTGCTTAATATTGCTTTTCTGGTATATTGTATACATGGAATTATCAAACGTTGGAAAAAAATTTGTTTATCTGTCTGTGCTAATGATGACTTTATCAATGGTTTTACCTTGGGAATCGTTATCTGATTATACATATTCTGAGTCAATGGGGCTGCTAATGAACATTGTTCCTGCTGTAATATTTGCTGTGAGTTCTGTTTTAGTTATTTTCAAACCGCTGGCATTGGCATTAAGTAGATTTGGAACAAACTATGTTTTCTTGTTACTATGCCTTCTAAACGCTTTAGCCTTATATTTCGGGATGCAATATTATCCAGATACTTACACTATAGGCTATTTGCTTTTCCCCTCCTCTATTATTACTTTTATGTTGGGTGCAATATTTAGCGTTAAAACAATAAACGACTCTAATTCTTAATTTTAATTTCAGGTTGTTTTTTAGTCTATAATCGTTATTAAATAACGATTGTAACTGCTTATTCGGAAGGATGGCTGAGCGGTTGAAAGCACCGGTCTTGAAAACCGGCAAAGGGGCAACTCTTTCCTGGGTTCGAATCCCAGTCCTTCCGCCATCAATATTAAAATTATTCTGAAATAATTATTCTGGTATTAGATCCTATAGAGACTGTGACCTTAGATCCGATAGGTATTTGCTCTTCGCCAGATTGAATAATAGAAATGTCTTCATCACTGTTATCTATATCAACAACATACTGAAAGCCATCATGATCACCAAGCCTTGAAGCAACAGCATTACCTAGTATTGCGCCACCAATGGCACCCACTACCGCCACAGTATCTCGGCATTCATCATCAAAGATACCCTCTCCACATCCAATTACAGCCCCCAGGAGACCGCCTGTGATGGCACCCAATCCATCATCCTCGCCTTTAATTTTAACAGGCTCAGCAGCAACTAAAGTGCCGTATTTCACTGTATTGATTTTTTGTGTATCTGATTTATTAACACCTTCGACCATATTGTTACAGCTAACGAAAATGATAGAAGATAAAATAAGGAGTTTTTTAATTAGGTCTATCATACTCAACAAATTTCTTTAATGAGTTTGTAAGAAAATTTTCATAGTTATCAATATCATATTTACAATCTTCTGAGATTTTCAAATATTTTGGGTCTAATTTGAAATCATAAGATGGTTCAAAGAAAAACGGTATTGATATTCTTTCTTCTTGATTAAACAAAACTCGATGATTTGTAGCTTTCATTTTTCCATTGGTTAGATATTCAAGAGCTAAACCCGTATTAACAACATAGGCATTTGGATCGTGGGGAACATCGTGCCATTCAAGTGTATGACGATTTTGAACTTGAAGACCACCCTTTTTATCTTGATATAAAATTGTCATTATTCCACTATCAACATGAGTTTCACACCCTAAAGCAACGCCATCTTGCGCTGAAACCTCGACAGGTTTGTCTTGTTTGGGATAAAAATTAAATCGTAAAGTTGAAAGAGTTTTCGGACGAACAAAAGCCTGATCAGCTAAATTTAAATTATTAGAATAGACGCTAATAATTGATTTAAACAATTTTAACCCTAAATCGAATACAGAATTGTAATAATCATCAATGATTGATTGCCAATTTGGATTTAAATAAGACATATCATGATTTACTTCAAATTTTTCTTTACTCAATAAATCTTTCATATCAAGAGTAAGTCGAGGATCTCCAATATCTAGTCCTTCTTTACCATTGACAGAACTTGGGAAGTAGCCTCGATACACAGTGTCTGTGTTAGCATTCCATTTTTTGGGTGCAATTTTGATCTTCTCTTCATCAGGAGAGTGAAAGAAATGTCTACAGGTAGATAATATTTGGTCAATTTTCTCATTAGAGATGCCATGACCAGTGACAGTAAAAAATCCAACTTCTTCAGAAGCCTTTTTAATTTCTTTAGCCACATTTTGGTAATCGTTATCAGAGAAATCAGATGAAACTAAAGATGAAATATCGATATTGGGTATATAATTATTCTGCATCGCCTATCCTTAAATATAATTTTTTAATATACTTTTGTTTTCTTTTGATTGGAAGAGTAGAAAATTCATCTGTTGAAATAGGCTCCCCTATTTTCTTTTGATTATCAGTGAGTTCATTAAGGATTGAATTATAGTATATTACCCATTCTGCATTAGTTTTAGGTAATTGAGGTTCCGTATTTTCCATCTTTAAAATTCTAACTTTTTATAAAACAATTTAATACTATAAAACAAATCATCCTTTTCAACATTGTTGATTTGTATCGCAGTTGGAGATTTCATTTTAATAAATTTTTGTTGAACCATTTCCAATAAAAGAACAGATAATTTCTCCGAAACCTTGTGAAATACTAAATCAATAAATGTTTTTTGAAGATTTATCTTTATAATCCCTATTGCGATGGATTGAATTTTGATTGTTAAAAGATTGATCAAGTTAGAGACTTCAAGAGGATAATTACCGTATCGATCTTCCATTTCATAAAGAACATCTTTTAATTCTCTAATTGATTTCGCATTAGTTAATTTTCGATAAATAATTAATCGGGATACATCATCTGATATATAATTTTTAGGAATATAATATTCAAAATGAGCATTGAATTCAAAATCTTCAAATATTTCCTCTTCCTCTGTACTTTTAGTTTTTAATCTCTCGACTTCTTCACGTAGCATACTTTGGTACAGTTCTATCCCAATCTCTTTGACGTGGCCACTTTGCTCATCACCTAGTAAATTTCCTGCTCCTCTAATTTCGAGATCTTCATTTGCTAGTTGAAAATTAGAACCAAGATTTTCATAGTTTGCTAAAACTTGAAGTTTTTTGAGAGCAGTTTTATTAATTAATTTTTCATTATCATGGAATAGATAGGCATAAGCTCTTCGACTAGAACGACCCACTCTTCCCCTTAGCTGATAGAGTTGGGATAATCCGAATAAATTAGAATTAAAAATTATCAGAGTATTAGCATTTTTAATATCTATGCCAGATTCAATAATATTTGTCGAAATCAAACATTGAATTTCTCCGTTGGTAAATGATAAAAAAACTTCCTCGATATCTTTTTCTTTCATTTTACTATGTCCAATCCCATAAGAGATATCTAGTTGAAGTTTCTTAAGTTCACTTTCTACAAATGGGATATTGCTAATTCGAGGAACGACAATAAAAATTTGACCATTACGGGATATTTCATTTGTGATCGCGGTTAAAAATGAAACCGGTTCATATTTTTGCACATAAGTTCTTATGCTAATTCGATTGGAGGGAGGTGTGCCAATAACGCTTAAATCCTTCAGTCCTAATAATGACATTTGTAATGTTCTAGGAATGGGCGTAGCCGAAAGAGAAAATAAGTGAATATGGGGATATTTGTTAACTAAAAATTCTTTTTGGTCGACTCCAAATTTTTGTTCTTCATCTATTACTAACGTTCCCAGGTTATTAAATTCAATGTCTTTTTTAAAAAGACTGTGAGTGGCGATGAGAATTTGAATATCACCATTTTTCAATCCTTCAAAAATAAGTTTTTTTTCTTTTAAAGATGTAAATCGAGATAGTGTGGCAACAGTTGTGTCAAAAGGTGAAAACCGTAAATCAAAAGTTCTGCTATGTTGAAGAGCAAGAAGCGTTGTGGGAACTACTATGACAAATTGATATCCAGATAGATATGTAGCGCAAGCTATTCTTAAGGCAACCTCGGTTTTGCCAAAGCCAACATCTCCACAAATTAATCGATTAGCGGGTTTTTCAGAAATTAAATCAGAAAGTGAATTTTCAATAGCATTTAACTGATCTTCAGTTTCTATAAATTCAAATTTTTCATTAAATTTATCTAGATCTGTTTGGGAATAATTAAAGGGATGAATATGAAGAGACTCTCTTTTGGCCGCATTTTTAATTAACTTATTAGCAAGAAATTTAATTTTCTTTTTAACAGTTGCTTTTCGAAGTGCCCAATCATTTGAGCCCAATTTATCTAAAATGAGGTTGTTATCATCAAAGCCATAACGGCTGATTAGATTTAAATTCTCAATGGGCAATAATAATTTATCGTTATTTCGATATATTAATCTGACAAATTCACGTTTTCTTTGAGCAATATCTAGTCTATCAATAGATATAAATCTACCTATGCCATGTTTATGATGAACAACCGCATCTCCTAAATTTAAATCATTAAAATTAATTACCTGAATATTTTCTTTATTATTAGTATTTTTTGAATAAAGATTAAAATGAATAGAATTTTCAAGTTCATAGTTTTTAGAAATAGTTGATTTCTCAAAATTAATAAGTTTTTCAATTGATGGTTCTATTTTAACTTTTTCTAAATATTCTTTTTGCAAATCGCTGGAATTGTAGCCTTGATGAAGGAATGTCATTTTTGATTGCTTTTTAAGGTATTCCATAGACAGACTGTTTTTAGTTGATGGTAATATAGGAGTTGAAGATTGAATATTTTGAAAACTATGATGACTCAAATCAGACTTATTTAGAAAATACGAACTGTAAGGTTGGTCAAGTTCTGTTTTGTCATAAATAGATTGGTAAAAGTCTATCCGATCAAACAAAACAATATCTGATCGATTAAAACAAAATAATTCATGATTATTGAGATATTTTAAAAGAGAAATACCGCTTATATCATTAATAGAATTTTCAAATTCAGGATTAACTATGGTAACAGTATCTAATAAAATTTTATTCGTTAATTGTGTTTGAGGAGAGAAT
>Ga0222719_10003545_pt1 | contig 13858 bp, 17 predicted proteins | sample C33_34DmetaG_FD_165039 | JGI IMG/M metagenome (GOLD analysis project Ga0222719, IMG submission 165039) | Estuarine water microbial communities from San Francisco Bay, California, United States - C33_34D | ecosystem: Environmental > Aquatic > Marine > Unclassified | place: USA: California...
TAAGCAATGACACAAAGTTAAATCATAAAGTAAGATTTACTTCACAGACTAGCGGAACAAGAGAACATTTTGTTTCCGATATAGTAAAAAATAATAATTTAAAACTAGGTGCAGAAATAGGCGTAAGAACAGGCAGAACAACTTTTCACATACTTGACAATAATCCGGCGTGTGAAATGTATGCAGTAGATAAGGATATTGGACAATTTTTTAACGACACGGTAAAAGAAAAATACGGATATCAACTAAAAACATACGAAACGGACAGCAGAGTAAGTCCGGACTTTGTGGCAGATAAAAGTTTAGACTTTTTCTTTATTGATGCATCACACACATACAAAAACGTAAAAAAAGATTTATTAGCCTGGATACCTAAACTCAAGGATGATGGTTGGATGCTTGGTCATGACATAGACTATCCTTCGGTAGAGGCAGCAGTTGTAGACGTAATAGGATTCTATGAAGTAGGTCCGGATAATGTTTGGCTGGCACGAAAGGATAAGAAATATTCAGGATTACAGGAGAACAAATGAGAATATTAACGTTAGAAAATAAGGCATTCGACTTAAATGATTTGCCTGAGGAAGTATCAGAAGATGCTAGATTTAGTGTGTTGGACAATTCGGATCCTAAGAATCCGGATTTCTTTTTCCAACCATTAATATTTTTAGAATCATTCAACAGTCCAGCAATACTTATGAACATTGGCGGAAATGAAATACAAATGCCACTTGATTGGTCAATACTGGTAGGTGATAGTGAATGCGGTAGTGATCCAGAAATATTACCGCTTACATCAATTAACGAAAGAGGATTTGAAGCATTTTCAATGAACCCTGTAAAGGGTTATAGACCAGACTTTCAACCAATTGAAATCATAAACATCTATCAGGATGTAAGATGGTATTTTCCAAAAATGAAAAATGGACAATTGTTAACTGTTCCGTTACACAATGAAGTAAATCCTCCATGCGCATACTTTGTCAAGGAAATTAGTAGACAATCAGAAGTAGTTGAATTGGCGGCACTGTTCTGATAATTATAGTATAAGCAAGCCGATAGGCAAGGAGTAATAATGACAATGAAAGCAGGCAAAATTTGGGGTCAAACGGAATTGATCCATGCTAACGGTGTGCTAGAATTTCACCGTATTGAATACAAAGCAGGCTACAAGTGTAGTGAACACGAACACCAATTTAAATGGAACGGGTTCTTCGTCGAATCAGGCAAGATGATTGTGCGTGTATGGCAAGATGATCAGGACGGACTAGTAGATGAAACTATTCTTGGACCAGGCGAGTTTACACAAGTAAAGCCAGGCAAGATCCATCAATTCGAAGGAGTTGAGGACGGTGTAGCATTTGAATTATACTGGGCAGAATTTAATCACGATGATATCGTAAGAAGAACCGTGGGCACAAAGGTCAAATAATGAAAAATGTTAACGGTTGGATGGTTCCAGACTTTGATGAAGTTATTTCAAATGGTTGTCGGGAATTTCCAAACTCTGACTATCAACAAGTAATACTTAACTGGGCAATATCAGTAATAGATGATTTTAGCCTAGCGATAGACATTGGTGCAAACATTGGTCTTCACAGTCTTAGATTTTCCAAATTATTTAATCAAGTGGAATCTTTCGAACCGTTTTCAGTTAATTATGAGTGCCTAAAAGAAAACACAAAAACATTTTCTAATATTAATCTTTATAACAAAGGATTGGGATCAATCGTAACAAAACAAAAGTTAATGCTCCCTGAAGATTCAAATAACAGTGGTGCTCCTAGCATTGTTGACTTTATCAATACGGACAGAAAAACAATCACAGAAGAAATTGAAATCGCTATCCTAGATGATTTTAACTTTCAACCGAGTTTTATAAAAATTGACACACAAGGTTTTGAAATGGAAATTTTAAAAGGTGCCGTGAATACGCTAAAAACCCATAAGCCAGTTTTAGTAATTGAAACAGCCAAGCAACCATTTAAGGACATTGCTGCATTCTTGTCAACCATGGGATATGTAGTCGGAGGAACAACGAATAAAGATAAAGGCTTTTACGTTCCTAAGGAAGGATAAACATGGGATTAGATTACGAAAAAAGAATAACTTCACAGAATGGCGAGGACGGAATAATAGAAGTGATGGTAACTCATATAAAGCATCCTAACAAAAAATTTCTTGAAATTGGATGGGGTGACGGAGGAGCCAACATGACCATTAATCTATTAAAACAAGGCTGGAGTGGTGTTGCAGTTGATCAATCTGTTCCTGCACCCGGCACCACAGATTATGAAGGACTGTTTCATTTCCAAGAATATGTTTATCCTCATACCTGCAAAAAATATTTAAAATATATTCCAAAAGATTGTGATTTTTTTAGCCTAGATATAGATAGTTTTGATTATGATATTGCAAAAGAATTATTAGAATCGGGCTTTCGTCCAAAAACAGTTTGTGTAGAAATAAACAAATTATTTGGAATGTCTGTTGTGGGCAGTTTTCCTTATAAAGATAAAACAATATTTAAGAAAAAATTATACAGAAAAACATCATATTTTGGATGCAGTTTAGAAAAATATAAGAGACTTTGGAAACAATTCGGATACACATATTTTGGATATGATAGTTCTGCCACCAATGCTTTCTTTTATCACAATGATGCATGTAACAGTATAGAATTACCAATTTTACAAGATGAACAATTTCCTGTTAAGGAGGATCAAGTGTTAGACATAATAAACAATCATCCTTTTTGGAGAGAGAATAAGCAATTAATTTACGGGAGCAATGCATGAAGATAATATGTTTTACATCTATGAATAAACCATATTATGATCGAATAGGAAAACTGATGATCGAAACCTTTTCAAAGTTTTGGCCTGAAGACTGCGAATTAATAGTGTATCAGGAAGGTTTTGAAATCGAAAATTTTGATAGAGTCACTGGAGTAAGTTGGGAAGAAAATTGTTTAGAAAATTGGAATAAATTTGCAAAAAAAACTAACAGTCCCCCCGCAGTCATTTTTGCGAAAAAAGGTTATACTATGATTGCAGGAATGAAAAATATTGATTGTGATTTATTAATTTGGGTCGATGCTGATGTTATTACAAATAAAAAATTTCCTAAAGATAAAATCGAATCTATACTACCTCAAAATAAGCTCATTGCATTATTTGATACGTATTATCAAATAAAGCCTAATTATACAAAGGAAGAATATTTAGATACTAATAGACCATATACTGCTGCTGAAAGTGGTTTCGTTATTATTAATAAAAACCATCAACACTTTAAGGATTATCTAGCAGAGTATGAAAGATTGTATAATAATGAAACACCATTACCGGGAGTTTTTGAATGGTATGATGGAAACGTTTGCTCTACCGCTGCATATGAATTTAGAGAATATATAGAAGATTTAAGCCTTTTACGGACCACAAATAAATCTCAAACACCAATAAATAGAAGTTGGATTCGAGAATACTGTTATCACGCCAAGGCAAAACAGAAGAAAAGTTTAGATATTAAGCAAATAAGAAAAAAATTAGGAATAAACACATGAAAGTAGGAATAGTAGGTTATGGTTGGATTGGAAAGGCAACTCAAAAACTTTTTCCAGACGCACAAATTTATGACAAATATATCGAAGGATATACAAAACCCTTAGAAAATTGTGATATTGCATTCTTAGCAGTTCCAACACCTTGGAATCAGGGAGATGGACTAGATTGTTCTGCTGTGGAAGATGCAATTGCTACATGTGGTTGCGACTTTGTTGTAATTAGAAGTGCAACACAGCCCGGCTTTGCAGACGAAATGGCTGAAAAGTATAACAAAAGAATTGTTGTTCAGCCAGAATATCTGGGCGAAACGCCAAACCACCCTTTCCTACAAATGGATTCTAGACAATTTATGATTATCGGCGGGGAACCTAAAGATAGAAGAAAAGTAATTGAATGTTATCAACAGGCATACAATGCAAATGTTACTATTAGACAGGTAACAAGATATGAGGCAGAAATAATTAAGTTTACAGAAAATCGTGCAATCTTTTATAAGGTTATGCAATGTCAAGAATTGTATGATGCTTGTGAAGCAGCAGGAGTTGACTATTATACAATTCGTGATGCTGTATACGGAGACGATCCTAGACAGAATTTATGGTTTAGTTTTGTGTTTCCTAAAAATAGAGGTGCCAACAGCAAATGCATTCCGAAGGACATTTACGGTTGGTGTGCTTGGGCAGAAAGCGTGGGTATAGATCCAACTGCAACTAAGTCATTGCTTGAATATAATAACATGCTAATAGAAAGGAACAAAGATGGGAAAGAAAAATAAAGAACCGGCGCGATTCATTTCATTAGAAGAATTTAAACAACATCTTACAAACATGACAGATGATGGTATACATGTGAGAGATGATGGTGAGTTCAGTTTTGGTTTTAATTGGTATGATTATGTTAAAAATAGAATGAATGAAGATATCATAGCAATGCATATGAATAATCTTATAGCATTGTATGATGAAATTGGAATATCTCTCAAAGGAAAATCTGTGTTTGACATAGGTTGCGGTAGCGGATTGTCTTCATTGTCTTTTGCCAGACTAGGATGCTCTAAAATTACAAGCATGGATATAGATAAACATTCTATCATGGCTACAGAATATACTAAAAATAATTTCTGGAAGGGCAACACGGAATGGAATATTTACACGCATTCTATACTTAATCCGCCAATGCCTGTGGAGCCTAAATCCCAGGACATAGTTTACTCCTGGGGAGTTTTACATCATACGGGCGATCAGTGGAACGCCATTAGAAATAGTGTTGATTGTGTGAAGCCGGGTGGGTTATTCCATGTTGCTTTGTATAGATCAGGAACTAAATTTCCTAAATCATTAGATGAAAAATATGCATTCAGGTTTGCTAACAAGGAACAAAAAATACAAATGCTTTATGACAGAGCAGGCCAAAAAATCTTTAGTGTTAAGAAAGGACGTGGAATGAACAAGTTCCATGATGCACTAGATTGGCTCGGCGGATTACCATACGATGTAGTAGATCCCGATGTTCTTTTTGGTTGGTTAGAAAGTAGATTTAACTTTAAAGTTTTATATTTTCAAGATAGAAATGGTGGTGGTAATTTTACAGCAATACTTCAGCGAGGAAATTAAATGACTGAAATAATTGCCAAATATTATGCACAGAAAAAACTTTTTTCTTCTGATGTTTCTAGATTAAATTTGTTAGATTTAAAATTAGAAAATACAATTAATAATTTACAAAAAAGAGTCAATGTTTGGATGAATCATAATTTTGAATCTATTGTTCCTACTATGATTCCATATTTGCAATATCAAAATTTAAATTTAGATTTCCATTTTAGTGATTACGATGATTCATTTTTGTTTAATGGATATGAGAATGCTGAAATAGAAATAGTGTTTATGAATATGCAATCATATCAGAATAAATTAAATGAGAGTGATTTAATAGGGTGGATTGAAGAAAGAATTAGTTATTTGCGAGAAATTTCTAAAGGAACTATTTTAGTTGTATCCTGGAATAACAAAATTAAAAACCAAATTGAGCAAATAATAACTAACATTCCTCAGTGTCATTATATAGATTTATCTGACATTGCAATTCAAAAAAATATTCCGTTACTTGACACAAGAACTGAAAAATTATCTGGAACACCTCTAAGCAAAAAATTCCAACAAGTATTATCAAGAGAGTTATCCTGTAAATATATCCCGGCATGTTTATTTCCTTCTATAAAAGCAGTATGTTTAGATTTAGATAATACTTTACATCAAGGAGTATTAGGAGAAGACGGAATTGACGGTGTTATATTATCCGAAGAACATAAGTTGTTACAAGAAATGCTTAAAAAGTTAAAAGAAGATGGCATATTCTTAGCACTTGTATCAAAAAATGATGAACAAGACGTTTTAAATTTATTTCAAAGTAGAACCGAGTATCCGTTATCTATTAAAGATTTTAGTGCGATGGAGATTTCCTGGGATAGTAAAACTGATTCGATAATTAAAATTTCTAAAAAATTAAATATAGGAATCGATTCCATATTATTTGTAGATGATAATATAGGGGAACTTCTTTCGGTAGTTTCATCATTAGAAGGCATAAAGACAATACATGCATCGGATAACGCAACTTTAACCAAAGAAATAATTAGCAACTATCCCAGAATATGGAAATGGAGCATCAGTGAAGATGATAAAAAAAGAGTAAATGATCTTGGTGCAAATCAAGAAAGAGAAAAAATCGCAAAATCTTCACAAAATTTGAATGAGTATTTTAAGAGCCTTGGTGTTACGTTGTCATTTGATTACAACAATATAGATCATGCTCAACGAGTGACCGATCTGTGTAATAAAACAAATCAATTTAATTTATCACTAAACAGAACGCAAGAACTTGATATTTCAAATAAAATTAAACAAGATAATTGTTGTGTTGCAAGTGTAAGTTTATCAGATAAATTGTCAGACAGTGGCATTATCGGAATTGTTCTTGCAGAAACCGATCATTCAAATTTATTAATTACAGAAGTTTGTATTAGTTGTCGAGCCATGGGAAGAAATTTAGAAGATACTATTATTTTTACTTCTATAAAAAATATGGATATATTTAAAAATCTTAAGACAGTAACATTTAATATAAAACAAGGACCAAGGAATCAGCCAGCAATCAATTGGTTAAAAAAATTAACTAAACAATCAGTTCACCATGAAGAAAAAATAATTATAGATGCTGAAGTAATTAAAAATTTTAATTCTTTAAAAGAAATTGATATAAAGGTGCAAAAATGAAAAATATAGAAAATAAAGTAATTTCAGTTATTTCTAAAGTATTAAAGGAAGATGTTGATATAGATACATCTAGAAAAAATTCTAATAATTGGGATTCTCTTAAACACATCGAAGTTATATTTGCAATAGAAGATGAATTTGAAATTGAATTCACAGAAGAAGAAATGTATAAAATGAATAATGTATCTTCATTTGTTAGGAAATTAAGTAATGAAGCATAATTACAAACTTTCTGAATCTATTTTTCAAATGCGTCCCATTAATAACAATGATGCGGAATTTACATTGATGTTAAGAAATGATAGTAACTTAAACCATTACTTGAATAAGACATCTAATAAAATCAGCGATCAGATTGCCTGGTTAGAAAACTATTACAAAAAAAACGATGACTTTTACTTTGTAATCGAACGTATAAAAGATAAAAGGCAGGAAGGATTAATTGCTTTATATGATATTGATTTTAAAAATAACACGGCAGAATGGGGTAGATGGATACTAAGAACAGAATCAATGGCTGCTATAGAAAGTGCTTTAATGATTTATAAATTTGCCTTTGAAGAGTTAAAACTTGAAAAAATTTATTCTAGAACTGTTTCGTTAAATAAAAAAATAGTATCTTTTCATGATTCGTGTGGCATTACAAGTAAAAAAGTTTTGAAAGATTATTTCGAATTAAACGGGAAAAAAGTCGATTCTATAGAACATACTGTCGACAAAACAACGTATAGTGATGTGGTTAATAAATTAGAAAAACTTTCTAATCTTATGGCTAAAAGAATATGCTAGAAAATTTAACTTTTCATCATTTAGGATATGCCACAAACAAAATCGAGGATGAAATTGAATATTTTTTTAAATTAGGATACGAACTCGAAGGTAATTTTTTTGAAGACAAATTACAAGGAATTAGAGGGTGTTTTCTTGTAGGAAATGGTCCTAGATTAGAATTATTAGAAAATTTAAGTAATTCTAAAACACTTGATCCTTGGTTAGAATCAAAAATTAAAATGTATCATATAGCATACACTACTAAAAATCTTAATTTTTCTATTAACTTGGCAAAAGAAAATAAAGGAAAATTAATTGTTCCTCCTACGACTTCTATTGCATTTAAAGGAAATCAGATAGCATTTGTATCTTTTAGAAATGCACCTTTATTAGAACTAATAGAATCGCTAGATTGACTTTCACTATATTAACTACTGAACATTGCGCCAACTAAATATATGCTACTATATTGGAGAAAACAGTGACTCGTAAAACTTATAATTTAAGCGATAATGGAGAAAATTCTATACGTAACGAAAAATCTGAAAAGAATCATAATAAACTATACGAGTTTACTAAAGAATTGTTACCTTACTATGGAACAAATTGGCACCGTCAAAGTTTAGTTACATTAAAAACAGAAACACTTTCTGCAATTCTTGCATTAAATGCAATTTATCAAAAAATATTAGATATTCCTGGATCTATATGTGAGTTTGGAGTCCATTGGGGTGCAACATCTTCAACTCTTATAAACCTAAGAAATTTATACGAACCTTACAACTATACTAGAATAATCTATTCGTTTGATACTTTTGAAGGTTTCGTAAATCTTGATAATAATGATGGCCAATTAAACAAAATAGGAGATTATAAAAGTCTTCCTAATTATGAAAAAACTTTAGAAGAAATTTTAAAAATACACGAAGGATTTGGTCCTAATTCTCACTTACAAAAATTTGAATTAATAAAAGGGGACGCATCGATAACTATCGATAAATGGTTAGAAGATAACCCACAGGCAACTATTGCTCTTGCAATATTTGATATGGACCTGTATGCGCCTACCAAAAAAGTATTGGAAAAAATTATTCCAAGACTAACCAAAGGATCTGTATTACTGTTTGACGAATTAAATTGCAAAAATTTTCCTGGCGAAACTCAAGCAGTAGATGAAGTGTTAGGTATTAATAATTTAAAATTAAGAAAATTACCTTGGCAGGCAAAACTTGCATATGCTATTTACGGAGAATAAAAATGATATTATTAGCAGGATACGGTTACTGGGGTAAAAATTTAGCAAGAAATTTTTCTAATGAACTATCAGCAATTTGTGAAAAAGAGAAATCGCTGTTAAGCATTGCAAAAAATTTATATCCACATGTTGACGCATACGATAATTATGAGCAGGCTTTAGAACATCCAGGGATCAAAGCAGTATTAATCGCAACAAAAACTAAAGATCATCTGCCTATGGCTAGACTTGCTTTAGAAAAAGGTTATGATGTATGGATTGAAAAACCAGTTTGTCAAGACATAAACGAAATTAAAGAATTAATAAAAATTAGTGAACAAAATAATAAAATTATCTTTGTTGATCATACATTTTGTTATCATCCGGCGGTAGAAAAAATTAAAACGATTGACATCGGAAAACCTTTATATTTCGATAGCACTAGAATAAGTTTAGGACTGTTTCAACCTGATGTTGATGTAATCCTCGACCTTGCAATTCATGATGTAAGTATCATAAACTTTTTATATCCAGATTTAGAGTTAAGCGAAAAATATATAGTTAAAAATAATCATGTAAACAATATTCCTAATCAAGCAATTGTTAATTTAAAATTTACAAATGGTTTTACAGCCAACATTAATGTAAACTGGGTTAGTCCGGTTAAAAAACGAGAAATAATTTTAACTGGAAATAAAAGTAGCATTGTCTACGACGATATTGACACTGACAAAATAAAAATTTATCAAACCGGTGATATAAAAGAAGACTATAATTCAAATAAGTTAGGAGATATGATTGCACCTAGATTAGATACTACCGAAGCATTATTTCTTGGAAAAAAACATTTTTTAGAGTGCATTAAAAATAGAAATCAACCTAGAACAAACATTTACGAATCATTAAAAATAATGGAGTGGTTATTGTCATGATACCTTTTTATAGTTTTGAAAAAATACACGACTCTATAAAACACGAATTAATAGAAAAGTCTGCTGAAATAATAACCAGCGGAAATTATGTATTTGGAACTAGTAAATTTGAAGAAGAATTTGCATCATATGTTGGTTCTAAGTATTGTATTGCTGTATCATCGGGCACATCGGCATTGCATCTGTCCTTATTAGCATTAGGTATTAAGCCAGGAGACGAAGTAATAACTGTAAGTCATACTTTCAGAGCAACTGTTGCTGCTATAGAGTATTGTGGAGCCATACCTGTTTATATTGATGTTGATAAAGATACATTTACAATGGATCATACTCAACTCGAAGATAAAATCAGCAATAAAACGAAGTGTATATTACCCGTTCACCTTTATGGTAATATGGCTAACATGACTGAAATTATGTATATTGCAAATAAACATAATATACCTGTTTTAGAGGATTGTAGCCAGGCGCACGGATCAACTCTGGATAAAAAACATGCTGGAACTTTCGGATCTTTAGGAACATTTAGTTTTTATCCTGGCAAGGGACTAGGAGCATTAGGTGACGCAGGATGCATAGTAACAGATAATAAAGAACTTTATGATTACCTCTGTAAGGCAAGAAGTTGGGATGATAACGAAATTGGATTCAATTATAGAATGTCAAACATTCAGGCTGAATTTTTAAGAATTAAATTAAGAACTTTTAACAAAGTTCTAGAAGAGAAAAGAAAAATTGCAGAGCATTATAATTCAATATTTAACTATGTTCAAACAAAAAATGTCGAACACAGTTATCATATATATCCAATACTGTGCAAAAATAGAAATCAGATAATACAGGATCTTAAAAATAAGATAGAACTAAAGGTTCATTATCCTTTACCAGTCCACCGACTTTCGGCTTATAGAAAGTCTTATAACCTTCCAGTAAGTGATATGATTGCATCCCATGAAATTAGTTTACCTATATATCCTGGCGTTGATTATAATAAAGTAATAGAAATATTTAAGGAGTATAAAAATGATAACGCTAGTTCCTTTTTATAAAATATTAAACGAAACTAGAATATCTAAAAAGTTAAAAAAACGTATTAATAATAATCAGTTTAACTATTTAGATGCGTTAGATAAGTTAAGATCTACATTTTTAAAAAGTAATTTAGACGGAAGATTTGTTGTGCAGACCGATACAGTAACAAAATTAGATTTTCCTGATGTATTTCGTTCAGATTTAACTAATTGTAATCTGATAGAGGCTATCGTTATTTCTAATCTAAATTTTATTAAACAAAATCAGGGAAAGATAATATTAGTAGGAACAGATCATTTAATTTCTGGATCTTTGGATAGTATTTTTCAAGAAGATTATGATATTGCCACATGTGTCATAGGAGACCAGTTTGATGACACACACAGAACAAATATCATAAATTTTATGTTTGTAAATTCTAATAAAAATAATCACAATAAAATAATAGAGTTTTTTGAAGAACGAAGAACTGTCTTTAACAATTTTCAAGAAAGTGATAGATTATGGTGGGGTGATCAAAAAAGTTTAAGTGTAATGCTAGAAACAAAAAATATAATATCAAAATACTACGAATCTAAAGGTGAAAATAATATTTTTGATTATAATGGTTTAAAAATCAAATTATTTCAATACGACGACAACTATGTTGGTGGTTCCGACCCCCAAGGAAATATAGTAAATGAGAAAAGTTTAATTATTGATTTTGCAAGAAATAAAATAAATTTTAATTCTGTCTACGATAAAATAATGTCTTTAAAGTAAGGAAATTTTATGTGCGGCTTTGGTGTTTCTAACGTAACAAGATTAAAGGCAACAAATAACTTTTGCCAACGCAGAGGCCCTGACCTTACGAACAGTAAGATTATAAACGGCATAGAATTCTTGCACAATCTATTGCATATAACAGGCGAACTAACACCACAACCGATCGTGCGAGACGATGTTATATGTGTATTCAATGGAGAAATCTATAACTATAAAGACTTTGGTAACTTTAAAAGTGACGGCGAGTGCATAATTGATCTTTATGAAAAACAAGGAGATGAATTTGTATCTCAACTGGATGGAGAGTTTGCACTGTGCCTAATAGATTTTAGAAATAGAAAAATTATAATTGCCAATGACACGTTTAGTTGTAAACCCTTGTGGCATGAATTCTCTAACGGTAAATTTGGTATTGCATCATATGAAAGCCAACTACGAGGATTAGGATTTAATAATCCCATAAAATTAGAAGCAAACGTAACAAAGATTTATAATCTAGATTCTTTACAACAGATTAAAAAATATCATAACTTTACCTTTGACACAACACAACACAAAACCTCATTCGATGACTGGTTAACTGCATTTGGTAACAGCATTGCAAAAAGAATTGCAAACACCGATAAGGGAATGTTCGTTGGTCTAAGTAGCGGATATGATAGTGGTGCAATAGCCTGTGAATTACAGAAACAGGGTGCTAATTTTAAAGCATACAGCATTACAAATAACGAAAATGAAGTAGTATTACAGGAACGTTTACGATTAATAAACAACACAGAGGCATTCTTTTTACAGCCACAGGAATTCCAAAATTGGAAAAAAGAACTTAGATCCAACTGCGAAGACTTCGAATACAATGACGGTTTTAGAAACTATAATATTAAAAAGGATCAAGCGTCAATGGGACTAAGTGCTATTTGTAATAGAGCAAATGGAGAAGGAAGAAGAATTTATTTTAGCGGACAAGGTGCCGATGAAATTATTAGTGATTACGGGTTTGGTGGTAAGAAGATTTATAAGCACAGTGGGTTTGGAGGTTTATTTCCTGCACAGATGAATGGCTTCTTTCCTTGGCACAGTTTCTATGATGGAACACAGATACAGTATCTAAACAAGGAAGAATATGTTGCTGGGCATTTTGGAATTGAAACTAGATATCCATTTTTGGATAGACAGTTGGTGCAGGAGTTTTTATGGTTAACACACGATTTAAAGAACAGTAAATACAAAAGTGTGTTAGATGAATATCTATTAAGAAATAACTTTCCTTTTCAACCACAAGAAAAAAGAGGTTTTCACGTAATTGAAAAGGGCAAGAAGGAAAAACATATATGAGCAATATTACAACAGTCATTGCAGGTGATTCAAACTTTAGAAAGTATGTGGACAAGGCAGTTGCATACAGTCGTAATGTTGGATACGAGCCTGTAGTATATGATCTAGGTGGGCTCGGTTATGGTAATCCCTTTGAAGGGAGGGTGAGTCCTAAAGTTGGTGCAAAAATACCTTCAAAACCCGGAATGATCATGGAAACATTAAAAAATGTAGAAATAAATGATTATGTAGTATGGATCGATGCTGATGCGTTGATTGAAGATCGCATAGATGAAATAATGTTTGACTATGACATAGGCGTTACTGTAAGACAACCTAAACAAATTGAAAATAGTTTGCCTATCAATGCAGGCATTGTGTTTGTTAAAAAAACAACCGCAGCAATTAAGTTCGTTGAACAGTGGATAAAGTTATGCGAAACAGGTGTAAGCGATCAGCAAGAACTTAATAAACTTTGCTGTGTTACTACAAAAGACACAAACAAAACCGTTGTCAGAAACGACACACGCATACACGCATTTGAATGTAAAATTTATAATAATTTTTATTTTGCCAAGAAAAAAACACCACATGCAAAAATAAAGCATTATAAAAGTAAACTTAGACATTTGTGGCCGGAGTAAAAAATGAAAATATTAATTACAGGTTGTAATGGATACATAGGCCAACATCTTTGCAAGATGCTATCAATGCACGAACTGCACGGGATTGATCTGCACGAAAATTCGACAACTTCTTATCTAACAAAATACTATGGTATAGATATACGACAACCTTTTAACTTGTCCGAAACATATGATGCAGTAATACATCTTGCCGCTCTAGTAAGGGTTGGAGAAAGCGTTAACTTTCCTACAAAATACTATCAGACAAATATCATAGGAACTAATAATGTGTTAGACGGCGTAAATTTTGAACAGTTTGTGTTCGGATCAACAGGCGCAGCCA
>Ga0222719_10003546_pt1 | contig 13857 bp, 12 predicted proteins | sample C33_34DmetaG_FD_165039 | JGI IMG/M metagenome (GOLD analysis project Ga0222719, IMG submission 165039) | Estuarine water microbial communities from San Francisco Bay, California, United States - C33_34D | ecosystem: Environmental > Aquatic > Marine > Unclassified | place: USA: California...
CTAAGGAATCTTTAAGAATCTCGTTCTCTTCTTTAACAACAATTTCTTCTTCTACAACTTCATCAGGTACATCATCTTCACCTTCACCACCACTATAAGCCCATTCAGTCTTAATTTTCTCTTCTAGTACAGGCAAGATAGTATCTTCCCAGAGTTCCTTATCTTTACGGAAGTTTTTATAGTAACCGATTTTCTTACCATCAGGTAACTGATAAGTAGAGCCTGTCTGAATAACAGCACCAACTCCTACCGCTAAGTCAAGTAGACCATAATAACGGTCAAGACCAGTATGGAACGAAAGGAACATTTCACCTTGAAGGTACTGCTTAATGAATCGATTCTTACGGGTCAATGCTCTAATAAGAATACCAGCATAATTCTTCTGACCAACAGCAGTTTCAGCATCCATAGTTTTACCACCATCACTCTTCATAGGCTTACGTGCCAATTGAACAGTTACTGACGGTAGATATACAATCGATTTACCTCCAGGCATGTGTTTCTCAATAGAGGGGAACATAGCAGCAGGATCATCATAAACATGGTTAGTGCAGAGGATAGTAGTCTGGGTAGTAGCACCAAGATTAGTACAAGTTTGCATAAGTGACTTCATGGCTCGTGCTTTACTACCCATATCAGAAGAAGTACTCTCCTTACCCATACGACTATGCTCAAGTTCTGATTGAAGATTACCAAGCGAGTCGATAGCTACAATAAACTTACCTTCTAGACCTTTTTCCTTAACAGACGTAAGGAACTTATACAACGCATTACGAGTCTGCTCGATAGTAACACATGGAACGTACTTAACTTTACTAATATCAAGCCCAATACGCTCTGCACCTTCAGGATCAACAGCGTTCTCTGTATCAAAGATAACTGGAATCAAACCTTCTTTCTGAGCATTAGCTAAAATCTTGAGAACAAACAGCGTTTTACCAGTCATAGACTCACCACCAAGCATCGTTACTCGTCCTTTAGGTATACCCCCATGAATAGACCCCGATACAATAGCATTAAGAACATAACTACCGGTATCGATCCAGCCACCTACACGAGACAATGTACTATCTTCTAGATAAGTCGCGAACGGATTTACTTTATCAATTGAATCTAGCGCTGCTAGTGTATCTTTATCAAAATCACTCATATACTGATTGTATAATCTTATCTCTATTAATCAAGATAAAAACTACAATTCAATATCATATCCAAACAGTTCAAAGTCCTTTTCATAAGTTTTGTTAATTAGATCACGTAATTTTTGATTTATATCAGTAGTATTAAATATTTTGGTGTTGGTGTTTTTATGACTGTTAATAGTAACAGGTAATTTATATGTTTTCATTAATTTATGGAACTCCGACTTTAAATTTTCAACCCTTAGCACATCTACCGGTACTTCTTTATCAATATAAAGATATTGCGGGGTATAGTGATCACCCCTTTTTTCATAAGTGCCAATTCTATGAATTAAACATTCATTAAACTCCTGTTTAGTAAAGCTCTCCACCTTTCGACTTTTGTTGAGCAGAGAGTTTCCCCACCTACAATGAAATTCAGATATAATACGACTATAAGGATTCCTAACAACAGTAAACCAATTATATTTTTCTTTTAACGTAACAGGCTTGGCAGGAAATATCTCATGCCACCATCCATATTCTTCATGAAATCTTCCCCATAAAATATCACATGATTGGGCTTCATCTTCTAAAGTGGTACCAGCAGTTTTAGTTATATGAATAAATTTTAGGGGTTTCATATAAGTGTATTTATATGAAAACTCTAATAGTTCATTAATGAACTATTAGAGTTTAAATTGGCTCCTCAGGGTGGACTCGAACCACCAACATTTTGATTAACAGTCAAACGCTCTGCCAATTGAGCTACTGAGGATAAAAATTAGTTACCATCGGCATCAAACAACTTGATTACCTCTGGTTCTTCTGTAGCAGCTGGTTGTGAAGGAGCTGGGTTATTAATTGCAGTGTATTGTGCCTTAATCTGATCAGTGAGAGAGACATTTGATGTGGCAATAGCCGACTTATAAAACGTCCAATCATTTTTCGTCCTATCACCTTCAATAAACTCCATAAAAAGATATGGAAAAGTTTGAACTTGTAGTTGCCCCGACTGTTGGTCTGGCTGAACATGCACGATAACTGGATTCTTCAAAGTAAGAGTTTCGTCTGTTTGAGCAGTTTCAACTCCAATAACGACACGCCCTACTTGATCAACAATAGTAGTAATTTCTTGACTCATACGTCGTTATTATAACATATAACATCTATTGATCAACTAGTTGATTTACCTTTTTTTCTTTGTAAATAATTTGTATGATTAATCCATTAACGGGTAAGACTATTTTTGTACAAATAGCCTCTTTTAGGGATAGTCAATTACTACCAACAATTCGAGATATGATTGATAAGGCTGATGAGCCGGATAATCTAAAAATATGCATTTGTTGGCAACATTCAGATAAAGATGAGTGGGATACTTTGGATGAATTTAAAGATGACAACCGCTTTATTATTATCGATATTAAAGCTGAAGAATCAAAAGGGGTTTGTTGGGCTAGAAATCTTATTCAACAAGAATACGATGGTGAAGATTTTACTTTACAATTAGATTCTCACCATAGATTTGTCGGCGGGTGGGACACAGAACTTAAAAATGAAATTCTACAGCTGCAGCTACAAGGTTATACTAAACCGCTACTAACTGGGTACATAACATCATACCACCCTTCTTTACCAGAACACGAGTGGGGTAAGGATCCATGGCAAATGGTATTTGATAGATTTACACCAGATGGGGTTATATTTTTTAGACCCGCTTCTATACCAGATTGGAGAAATAAGAAATCCCCTGTTTCGGCTAGATTTTACTCAGCCCATTTTTGCTTCACGTTGGGCATTTTTTGTGAGGAAGTCCCCCATGATCCAAGATATTACTTTCATGGGGAGGAAATAACTATTGGCGTACGTGCATTTACTCACGGTTATGATTTATTTCACCCACATAAAATTGTAGCATATCATGAGTTTTCTAGAGATTATAGACCAGACAAACATTGGGATACTTATATCAATTGGGATAATCATAATAAAGAAACATATTGCCTTATGAGAGGGTTACTTGGTATTGATGGGGAAAAATGCACCGAAGAGGAGCTATACGGGGAATATGGTATTGGTAAAGTTAGGTCAATTGCAGATTGGGAAAACTTTGCCGGTGTAAGATTTTTAGATAGATCTATTCAAGAAGATACTTTAAAAGGTATAGAGCCTCTTAAATCCATAGACGGTAACTGGTGTCAATTTTTTAAGCATTGTATAAATTTAGATAAGTCTACGTTTAAGTGTGATAATATGGAGTTTTTAGCTGTTGCATTACATAATGAAAAAGATGAAACCTTATTACGGAAGGATATGTCAGGTGATGAACTATCAGCAATTTTGTCTAACGATCATTTACATATCTGGGTAGAGGGTGAGCTAGCAGAACTACCTACTTATTATGTAGTTTGGCCTTTCTATAAAGATACAGGGTGGGGCCAAAGATATTCTGGCAATTTATAGAATAATCGTAATTAGTTGATTTAAATATTTAATGTCTTAAATAGTCTAAGGTTATGAGCGTTAAGATAGGTGGCAATATACTAGCGGATGTAGGTGTGTATATAAATTTAGATAAAAGGCAGGATAGGAACGAATATTTTAAGAATCAATTATTATGTGCTGATGTAAAGGGAGTTGAGCGTAGATCAGCTAACAATAGTCAGCATGGTGGTGTTAGTGGTCTAATTGAGACAACATTTAATATTTATAACGAATTTCTAGAAACTGGGAAAGAAACAATGGTAATTTTTGAAGATGATTGTAAATTTTTAGATACCTTCAAAGATAATAGTAAGCAAATATGTGAAGATATATCAAATATAGAATGGGATATATTCTGGCTTGGTGGGCGTAACAGAAGGCCTTTGAGGTATGTAAGTAATAACTGTTGTCAGATATCTTCAATTAGTTACACTCAAGCTTATATTATAACTAAAAAATTTGCAAAATCGTTAGTTGATGCATTTACAACACCAGGTAAGCAAGATGTAGATTTATTCGATGTATATCACCTAGGTATAGATGAATTGCTATGCCTATATGCATATAGTAAAGATATGGCTAGAGATGCTTTATACAATGGATTTTATGATTTAGATCAGCCATTAAATGTATATAAACCAAACCATATTGCAATGTGTTATAAAGATCCACTTACAACACAAGTTAATGATAAATCTAATATTACTAATGAAGCTACGACAATTGAAGATTGGCTAGCTATGCCTTACAATATTGAAAAATGAAAATACTTACTACAACATGGTCATATGATAAAGATTATGATATAAAATCTACTTCTCTATGGCAATCCTTTATTAAAAATAATGATCCTAAAAACTTTATACATGTACACTTTAACCGTAATAAGTTTTTATCACTAGAGGAAGAATTTGAGCGGCGGTTTGGCTTTCAATATGAATATATACTATATAAAATATTTTTATTGAAAGATTTTATTATTAATAATATAGATGATGATATAATTTTTTGCGATGCAAACGATACAGCGTGTCTATCATGTGTTGATAATATTAAACCAAATGAAGATAGTATTATGTTCTCTCGAGAAATTAATCAATATCCTAGCTCACTAGGTGATTGGGGAGATCATGCTCAATGGAATATTACTCAAATAAATGACAAAGTATTTTTAAACTCTGGATTAATTATTTCAACTTCTCCAAATTATATAAAATTATTAACTAGTGTAGTTGATAACATATTACCTAAAGATTTAAAATCATTCGGTGGAGATCAAGGCATTTATACTTACCACTACTTAGTAAATAACAAACCAAAAATAGTTTTAGATACTAATAGTAGACTGTTTTTAACTACACATGCCAGAAATATAGAACATTTTAAAAAGGAAGAATTACCTTGTTTTATACATGATAATGGTTTTAATTATGGCTCCCCACGATTTATTAAAAACTTTAATTTAATTTAGTATGGATAATAAAATAGTATTCGCGATTACTGCCAAAGGTGAAAAGGTAAGAAGTGATCTTTTACATCTATTAAATGATTTGAGAAATTTAGATCTACCAGTTTTTGTTTTGACTGATTTATCTATAGACTTAGATTATTTAAGATATGATAACGTACAACTTGTTGAGTGTAAAAATAAATGGTCTGATTTTGATAAACATGTAATAGTAAAGCATGCTTTTCATAGTACAGATGCAGATTATGTTTATAGTTTAGATGCAGATAGTCGTTTTATAAATTATAGGCCAGAGAAATTTAACAATCAATCGTTTATAAAGTTATTAGATAGTATTAATTTTGATATTTTAAGTTCATGGGATTTAGGTGAAAAAGTAAATGCGGAATGGCACTTACAGCCTGTTGATCCAAATGAGCTCCGCGTACCTGGTAAGCGTTATTACAATTATGGGTTTGATTCAGTAATAGAATTTTTACGTGGTGATTTACCTAATTACGAAAAATCTATAAAAGAAACTAACCCACACTTACCTTTAGAAAATGCTATGATTTTTAGACGAAGTTTAAAATTGTTTGATTATATGGACAATTTAATAAAGCTAAACAAAATTATTGTAAGAGAGCATGAGTTGTGTGGTAGAGATACCGGACCCGTAACTGGATTTGCAATGGCTTTATATATGGATAAGTATGATATCAATATACATATATCACCTATTGCTTGTCAATTTTTTTCACCTAACTTCGTAAATGAAATGCCGCTCTGGAACCTATATCCTAAAAATCATAATATATTCCTATGAAAAAATACTGTTTACTCTCTACATTTTACGGGTGGAAAATAGATGAGCCTTCACCACAAGAAATTAAAACCAAATTAAACTGCGATGGTGATATAAATGATATATATTTAAATTTCTCTAATACTTTTGATCCATGGCATACAGACCACTTAAATGTAGGATGTTCAGGTCGCGCTGATTTAATATATGGTAAAATTATTATGCTTAAAGAGTTTATTAAAAATAATATACTTAATAAGTATGAATATCTTTGCCATGTAGATTATACAGATTTAAGTTTTCATAGATCATTCTGTGAAATGATGGATAAATTTATAGATTCCGGTAAAGATTTTATAATTTCGACGGAAAAAACAGCATGGCCAACTATTGATATTATAGAGACTTGGGTGGATTATGAAGTTATAGAAGAAGAATTTACTTTTATAAATTCTGGTAGTATAATATCAAAAACGGAAGTTATGTATAATTACCTAACTAAATTAGAAGCATTACTATTTAGCACAAAATTAGATTTTAGAGATGATCAGGGTGTATGGCAGTACTATAATTTGCATATTGATCCTTTAACTAAGGATCAAGACTGTACGTATACATTTTCCACAGCTTTGTTAGATGATACATATTACAATAGTAATAACGGTAAATTAATAACTAAATTTAAAACTCATCCATATATTATACACGATAATTCTAGCTTTAACCTTAACTTAAGAGATATAAATCAATGATTGACGATAGCATACATAATAACGAAATTAGCGGTTGGTTCGGTTACAAGGGAGTAACAACTATGCAGGTACCAGCTATTAAAGAACCATTTAAAAAGTTGTTTAATAAAATTAAGCCAAAACGCGTTTTAGAAATAGGGACTTCAAGTGGCGGTCTTACTTTATTACTTCGTGATATACTAGATGATTTAGGTTTGGATAAATGTGATCTTCGAACGTATGATACAAATCCAGATCACGACAGATCAGTACTCTTAAATAGTAATTTAAATTACGATTTTAGACTTAAGAATATATTTAATACTTCTTATTCTGATTTATGTGATATAAACGGTCAGGAAGCAATTGATTATATTACTGAAGAAGGTCCGATAATTGTACTTTGCGACGGAGGGTGTAAAATAAATGAATTTAATATTTTATCCAAGTTTTTAAAGCCTGGTGATATAATAATGGCTCATGATTATGCTCCTACAGTAGAGTATTTTGAGTCACATAATAAAAATAAGATATGGAACTGGTGTGAAATATTTGATAAAGATGTAGCTGACGCGTGTATTAGCAATAACTTAATACCATATATGACAGATGAATTTACTGCTGTAGTGTGGTTGTGTCATAAGAAAACATAATATGAGTGATATAACACTAGTAACTGGTCTCTGGAATATTAATAGAGAGGGTAGAGATTTTGATACTCATTATATAGAAGCGTTTAAGCGATTTTTAGACACCCCATTAAATCTATTTATATATATTCAAAAAGAGTATGAACATATAGTGTGGGAGAAAAGATCACCAACTAATACTTATGTTCGTATATTTGAACTAGAAGATGTTAAAAGAATGTACGAGCCGTTTTGGGATAAAACGCAACAAATAAGACGAGATAACGAGTGGGTAAATAGAGCTGGGTGGTTGAGAGACTCACCACAATCTGCTTTGGAAATGTATAATCCGATTGTCCAGTCAAAAATGTTTATGCTTAATGATGCAACTTTATTGTGTCCATTTAAAACAGACTTTTTTTACTGGGTTGATGCAGGTATAACTAATACAGTACCACATGGGCATATAGCGCATGATAATGTGCTATCTGAATTACCAAAATATAGTAAGCCATTTTTATTTTTAAGTTTCCCATACAGGGCAGATAAAGAAATTCATGGCTTTGAATATCAGGCAATGAACCGTATAGCTGGGCAAGAAGTAAAATACGTATGTAGAGGTGGTATATTCGGAGGACAGAAACACGCCATTAACAACGCTAATGGAACATATTATTCATTACTAATGGATACACTGGCACAAGATTTAATGGGTACGGAAGAAAGCATTTTTACTTTGATGTCTTATCACGAACCTAATATTTATAGAAGATATGAACTAGAGGAAAACGGTCTTATAGTTAAATTTACACAAGCTATAAATGAAGATACAGTATCTATAACGGAAAAAGTAGGTAATGCTACGACTCCAGTTACCGATTTTGAACTTAAAGAAGTAAAAACTAATTTATATATGTTAACTTTTAATTCTCCTGATCAGGTATTACATACTATTGATTCAATGAAAAAGACCTCCGAATGGTTAACAACGCCTAATTTATTTTTACTGGATAACTCAACGGATCAATCAATAAAATTAAAAAACAAACAAATAGCAGAAAGTTATAATTTTAAATATATAGATTTGGGTAGTAATATTGGTATATGTGGAGGTCGTCAAGCAGCAGCAAATCATTTTGATGAGTCAGATGCTGATTTTATGTTCTTTTTTGAAGATGATATGACATCAAACCCTCCTGAATTGGAAGGTCAATTTTGTAGAAACGGTTTTAGAAAATACGTACCTAACTTGTACAATATCTTACATAAAATAATGCTTCAGCATAAGTTTGATTTTTTAAAGCTTTCCTTTACCGAGGTTTATTTCGATAATGATAAACAGTGTTCCTGGTATAATGTACCTCAAGATATACGTACAAGGGATTGGCCACATTATGATAAGCTTCCTGTCACTGGATTAGATCCAAATTGTCCTAAAACTGCCTTTGATAAAATTCTAACTACAGAGGGGTTAGCATATATAACAGGTGAAATTTATTATGATAACTGGCCAATGATTGTAAGTAAAGCTGGTAATAAAAAAATGTTTATTAACACTAAATGGGATCACCCATATGAGCAAACATGGATGTCTTATATGTATCAATTAACAAAAGAAGATAAGCTTAAACCAGCGGTATTATTAGCCTCTCCTATTTGGCATGATCGAATAAAATACTATGAACCTGAAGAGCGACGCGAAAACTAAAGCTAGCGGGTTATTATTACACTGGCTTTTTAAATAAATTTCCTAAGTATACTTATGAAAAACGCCTATACAAATGGTACTATTTTTGTACAAATAGCTGCATATAGGGACAGTGAGCTTTTACCTACGATACAAGATCTCCTTTCTAAATCTGATAAACCAAATTTACTACACATTTGTATTTGCTGGCAACATTCTCTAGATGATGAATGGGATAATTTGGATGAATATATTGATGATCATAGATTTACTATAATCGATATTGACTATAAAGATTCAAAAGGGGCGTGTTGGGCTAGAAATCTTATACAACAACACTATAATGGAGAGAAATTTACCTTTCAATTAGACTCACATCACAGATTTGTTAAAGGTTGGGATACAAAACTTAAAAATATGTATGCAGGGTTGCAACTTAACGGTTCTCCAAAACCTTTAATTACAAGTTACCTACCAGCATATAACATAGAAACTAGCAAACCTATCGATTTAGAACCATGGATGTTATCATACAACTATTTCGGACCTGATGGTCCTCTACACACTATACCGGAAGCTATTCCTAATTGGAAAGGTTTAGGTGGACCGGTTAGGGGTAGATTCTATTCTGCTCATTTTGCATTTACCGATGGTGCATTTAGTAAAAATGTTCAACATGACCCAGAAATGTATTTTCATGGAGAAGAGATAAGTATTGCCGTACGAGCATTTACTCACGGTTATGATATATACTACCCGCATCAATTAATAGCATGGCATCATTACGGTAGAAAAAACGCTACTAAGCATTGGGATGACAGTAAAACCTGGCACGATAATAATCTCAAATCATATAAACGGGTAAGAAAACTACTTGGCGTTAATAACGAAAAGTTTAAGTCAGGTGAAAACGAGTATGGGTTTGGCAAGGCCCGTACTTTAAATGATTATGAGAGGTATGCAGGTGTTAGGTTTAGAGATAAAAGGATACAACAATACACTTTAGATAGATTGCACCCACCTAATCCAGAATATGCTAGTAAGCAAGATTATGATAACTCTTTTATTAAGCAATTTAAATATTGTATTGATATAGGATACGATAAGGTACCATATGATGATTATATTTTCTGGTCAGTATCGTTTTTTAACGATAAAGGAGATGAGGTATATAGGCAAGATGCTGATCCAGAAGAAATTAGCCGTCTGAAATCAGATCCAGACGGCTATTGCAAAATTTGGAGATGGTTTGCTACAGAGGATAATATTACTAAATGGCGAGTATGGCCTCAAAGTAAGGAGCATGGATTCGCCGATCCAATAGAGGGTAATATTTAAACGTTAATTTTCCCAAGCTCTGTACGAGCTTTCTCCAAAGCTTCTTCTGATTGCTTGGAAAGATAAGTCGACTTACCGCTAGCATGTTCTAGTGCATTAGTCATGTGTAAAATAGCGCGCCGCGCTGCTTCTATTTGAGGTGAAGCAATTTGCCCATCACCAACATCTGTACCTGATACAGCACCTTTAATTAATTTAAGGAAGTAAACAGTACTTGCTAATTTACCTCTATTATAGGCTGGGTGAGCTTTTGGGGTATTATCGTCTTCTGGTCTATCTAAATAACTTTCGGCCATACTGTTATTTACTCAACTAAGAGAATAAATCAAATAATTCGGTCTGAACATTTTCAGAAGGTTTGCGAATCGACCACCCTACACTATCGTAGAAGCGAGCAATCGACTGAAAGAGAATTTTATCAAACATCTTCTCGTAATCGATCTTAAACAGTTCATTGAATTCTTCAGGCCATTCATACTTGAATCCCATCGACTGAAGGCCATATTTATTAGGAGTTTCAATATACATGAAGCGTACCTTATCACCTGAACCAATAGACTCGTATTTGTTCCCCGTCTCAAGCTTTTCAAGTATTTGATTATAATAATATGCTGACTTAGCATGTACTGGCATGCCCTTTACTGTTTGCCATTCTCGGCATTGTACTGCATGCTTCTCATAACCTTTAATACCCATCACGAACGATATCTCTTCCGGTGATAACGTCTTAAAAGTCTCATAAGCTTCGTTAAAAATCTTATTAGTCTTACCCAAGTCCTGTGTAGTAAGCATAGTCTCAATAATACCCTTAGCGTAAGGCTTAATAGCATTGGGCATAGTAGTACGGACAACTTCTACACCAGTATACTTGAACTTATTCTCCTTAATACCCTCATCATCAAGGATATGCATAACGTACCGCTTCTTCTGAAGGAACATTGCAACATCAGCAATCATCTCCCGCTTAAATACAAATCGTGGATCGTCAGTTAAGAGAGCCTTCTTAGCCCAAACAGTAATATCATCGTTAAGACGGTCTTCAATCTCTTGAATCTTATCGTACGTTTCTTGATGAATAAGGCCCTTAGATTCATCTTCCCAAAACTTAACACCGTTCTTGATCAGAGGCGCAATAGATATATAAGATGAATCGGTATCATTATAAACAATACACTCTTCAAGGTTATGCTCGGATATATTCTCTGAACCTACCTCATTACGAATAAAGTTTTTAAGACACTCGTTAGAGTGCTTAATAACTGCTTGACCGGTTAGAGTAACACTTGCTGCGATGTCGTCGTCACCAATAGGTGCATTTTTGTTGCCCATATACCCATAGCAAGAGTTAATCAAAATCTTAATAACCATTTGTTGGGTATTGAGACGCTCAACTTCGTACTTGAGGTTGATGTTGCCCGGGTCTTTTTTGAGCCTCTTCGTATTAGTGAAAAGCTTTTTCTTAATCTCAACACGTTGATTGTAATAGTATTCAAGAAACTCAGGAATAATACCACGCTTTTTCTGACTAAAAAGGAAACCAGCTTTTGATAATGCACATTTTTCATCTTTAAGGAACTTTACGAAGTCTCTTTTACTTAATGTAAACAATCTACCAGAGTTATGCTGAATAGTAATTTCTTTACCATCATTCTTCTCAACCTTACCGACCTTAGTTTCAGGGGAAGTATTCAACGAGATCATCACATTCGGGTATAGAGAGTTAGCATCAAACGATACAATATTCTCTTTGAATCCTCGTTTAGGTTCAGCGACATATGCGCCAGGGTTCTTATGATCCTTATTACCATTACGTACAAATGTAGAGATAACCTCTCCTCGTTTACGAGCCCTTATAGTTAAAGCACCGTTAATAACACCAATAGTACCCATGGCCCCCTCTAGCGTGGTTAGACCAACGTAAGACAGCATTCTCAGTAGAGGTATGTACTGAAGCTTTTCTTCAAGCTCAACAAGGAGGTTAACGTCCTGTACGTTGTAGTCGATAAACTTATTCCAGTCCTGATCAGCAAGTTCATGAAGAGCTAAGCCTTCGTAATCGATCTTCTTCTGACCTAACTCAAGCTCACCGATAGCATCAAGCTTATATGACTCACGTAACTTAAGACAGAAGCGCTTATACACGTCAAGGTAGTCGAGGTTAGCAACACCATCAAAGTAATAACGCTTCTGCTCACGTCCAAACTGACCTTGGCGCATCCGGAAGTATACATTTCGTAAAGGTGAGAGGCGATCTACGTACTCTTGACCTAAGATACGCTCCATACGATTAACGATGTATGGAATATCGAAACCTTCAGAGTTCCAACCACTAATAATATCAGGGTGCTGCTTCTCAATAAACTTAAGGAAGGCAAGAAACATCTCACGCTCAGTCTTACAGTAATGATAGATCATATCATCGCGACCTTCACCTGTATACTCGTGAATACCAAATGTATTAAACTTCTTACTAAAGTTATCCCAGATAGTTATAACATTACATACATGGGTAGGGTCATCTACATCAGGAAACGAATCGACGGAATAGGTCTCAATATCAAGGAAGCAGTACTTAATCGGATGACTGTTGAACTCAGGCTTTTCATTCTCTTCCCAATATAGATCGAGTAGAAACTGCTGTGCTGGTGGAGAGTTCTCAAAGACTCGCTTAACACCAGAATCTTGAAGGAACTTATATCGATTATAACCAGTATTGAATGAGCGTTTCTTTACCTTAGTACCAAAAATAGAAGTCTTATCTCCTCGAGGATCTTCCGTATAGAGGTAAGGCTCGAAAGAGCATTCTCTACGAATACGATCACCTGCCTCGTTCCAACCAAATAAAGTAACCGTACCTTCACGGCCATTATACACTACATTACGATACATCTAATATCATTATAGTAGAGTTCCTCACGGATTCCACTGTTTAAGATACTTTCGATTAGGATCACCAAACTTGGTCATGAGTGCTTCCATATGAGCACCGATATTTTCTGGTTTCTCAAGGAAGCGATTAACCCCAACTTCACGAAGCATTCCGATATTATTAAAATACCGTTTACGGTTTTTCCAGTTTACAATCCAGTCAATTTTTTCTTCAAACTCCTCCGGTGTACTAAATTTAAGATCGTCGGGTGCATTCGAATAGGTATGCATATCCTGACAAAGACATGGTATTCCCATTGTACACGCTTCAATAAATTTAATGTCTGACTTAGAGTTATTAAAGTTGTTTACTGTAAGCGGAGCAACCATTAATTGTGGGTCTAGATTAGTAATAAATTGCGGATATTCTAATAATGACTTCCATCTATAAAATTCAATCTTACCGGCTTTGACTAAATCTGTTAACGGTGGTGGATATGCACCAACAAAAATCCACTGATACTTATTTACTGTCTTACGAATAATGTGATTAACTGCTGACATATCGTCCTTACCACCTGTTTTATTCATAACATCGTAATGTGCCCCAGAACCTGTATATAGAATACGTGGCTTCTGCTTAAACTTTTCAAATGCAGTTTGTATACGCTTACGATTAAATAAATACCCCATCCAGTTGTAAGGTACAAAGTTTGGAATCACCGTAACCTTCTGATTAGTGAG
>Ga0222719_10003547_pt1 | contig 13855 bp, 16 predicted proteins | sample C33_34DmetaG_FD_165039 | JGI IMG/M metagenome (GOLD analysis project Ga0222719, IMG submission 165039) | Estuarine water microbial communities from San Francisco Bay, California, United States - C33_34D | ecosystem: Environmental > Aquatic > Marine > Unclassified | place: USA: California...
TAGCCAGAATATAACGTGTTTCTGACTAAAAATTAGAAAAATTTAGTAAATTAGAAAAAAATTTCTCAAAAAATTGAATTTTAAGAAATTAAATGAGATTTAAGGTAGAAATGCAGAGGTCTTTTTCATAGTCACTCCTGTTAATTAAGGTTAATAAAATTTTTATTGGTCACTCCTTAAAAAAGTTAACCAAGAAAAAACTTAAATTATTTTTGAGGAATGTTAAGTCATTACCTCGTATTAAAATAAAGGAGTGGCTTTATTGGTGATTATGGTATGTATAAGGTAAAAGATAATTTAGAAACCTTTGCTAACTATACCTAGGGAGTCAAAATTAACCTATCTTGATAAAATTCATATTTTTTGAATTTTCTTAAAAAACTCATCCCCAAAAGTGAAACGCCCATATCAGCACTATTAACTGAAACACGAACATTGCGCATTAAAATTTCACCAAATTCTAAACTATCAAGATTAACACTAGCGCCATAAGACTTGCCATTGGCAGTTTGATAAATTTTGTTAAAAACCAAATTTTCTAAATTTATTCCAACTCTTTTAGCGTCAGCTATATTTAAAACCATATCACTAGCCCCAGTATCAATCATAAATCTAACCTTTTGGCCATTAATTTTGACATCAACATAAAAATGATTATCTTGTGACAAATTAATAATAACTTGCCCCAAATCATTATTTCTAACTTTTGAAGGATAAATTTCGCCAGCAATCCTTTGCCTTAAAGATTCAAATTCAAAGCGATAGCTATATAAAATTATGCAAAATAAAGCGATTCCAGCCCAAGCTCCAATATATTTTAGAGCTTTATTAACTGACATATCTTTACGCATCATAATTTGGCTAGCAATAAAAGTTACAAGTATAACTAAATATAAAATTTCTAGCCAATTATTTGAGTGATTCACAATTTATATATTTTAACTTGTTGCAGCTCCAACTCCTCTGGAAGCAGTAACCAAAGCAGAAGCTGAATTGGCTTTGGTAGCAGAACTTTGCAAAGTTTTAGATTTGGTAATTTCGTGATTAATTACGTCTAAACTTGCTTCAGAAAGTTGTAGTAAATATGTAGCCACATTTTTGGCTGGATTGTCGTCACTAATTGCCACATCTTCAACTTTTCTAACCGAACCTGCTGGATAAAGACTAAAACCTTCAGCACCATTTTTTTGCAATTCCTAACTCAAAATGCTAGCAAATCTTAAGCCATGACCACCTTCGGCTACCACTATTAAATTTGCTTGATCTTACTTATCTTTTAAATCAAAAGCTACTTTAGCAAGGCCAGTTTTGCCAGTGGCTCGGCCTTGATTTTTGTCAGCGATTCCACCATGCGAATAAACATTGCCAGCGATAATTCCAACTTCAGCAAGCTGTTCTTGCGCCAATTTTTGTAGCATTTCCGACTCTTGTGGCCAAGTAAATCTGGATTTTGCTCTTGATATAAATCTTTTAATTTTTGAATAGTTTGTGTTCTTAATTGCACTTTGTGATTGGAATTAAATTCGAAAATATTTGGACTTTCTATGCCTGATGTTTCTTAAGCCACTTCTTTTCTTTTGTTAACAATATCTTGAATTATTGTTTGACTATCTTTATCAGTTTTTTGCACCAACAAATCAACCAACATTGCATCAGGGGCATTTTGTTGCCAATTTTCTTCGCCAATATTATCGGGCCACAAGTCTCTAACGCCAGTTGCTAAATCAATTATTATTTCACTAACATTTACATCTTGCGAAACAAGTTTTTCAATTAAACCTTTAACATAATTTATTCTATTTTGACAACCTTTTTGTGTAGCGCCGTTAATCACAATTCTAAGCTGTTTTTCTGATAGATCTGGAGGCAATTTTGATTCTTCAAAAGCACCAAATTCAGCCATGAGATTGGCAAGATTTATTTGCGATATATTTTCTGCCAAGCCTTCAGGGGTTCTCATATCCCTTCTTTCAACCAAATCACCACCTTCTTTAGCCGGCCTGATATGTTGATAGATTTTTTGTAAATATTTTTGATTAAATTGTTCTAGAGTTGATTCTTCTGATAATATTTGATTGACTTTTGCGTCGTCGATAATTTCAGATTTACTATCTTCTCTAAAGGCGCCAAATAAACCTAGATATTTTATGAAAGCGACTTTTACACCCTCTTTTTCAAAATTAAAACCAGCTTCAAGCTGTTTTTTATTTAGTAAATCACTGATTGTTTCCATGTTTTTAAGAATTTTTATTAATAATAATCACTCTAGATTCTTCACAACCTTCTAAATTATTTTTAATAAAAATTTCGATATGATTTTTTGACAAAAACTCTTGAGCAATTTCTGGCCATTCTATCATACAAATACCATTTTGTAAAGCTTCAAAAAAACCAATATTCTCTAATTCTGCTTTTGATTTTAAACGATAAAGATCAAAATGAAATATTTGCCCTTTTTTGCTATGGTAAGAATAAACTAGATTAAAAGTTGGGCTTGGCACATTTTGCTCTTCATCAAGTAAAGCATTGATAAAATTGCGCGCTAAAAAACTTTTACCCACCCCCAAACTTCCCTTTAAAGCAAAAATATCATTTTTTCGACAATTTTTAGCTAGTTTTTGGGCAAATTCAGCCATTTGAGCTTGAGAATTTATAATCAAACTTTCCATAGCTTAAAACTATATAAGATTAGCTATAAGGAATTATGAGATCCATCACAAAGAACGCCATTTTTGCTTTTTTTGCAATTACAAAAATAAACAAAACCATCTTCCTTGACTTCAAAGGCAACTGACTTCATTAGAGGTTTTCCTTCGCCATCTTTATATTCTTTGTGACTTCCATCGCAAAATGGTTGTTTTTGAGAAAGACCACAAGAACACCAAAAATATTTTTGACCGGCTTTTACCTCAACTTTAGCTGGAGATTTATCAGCAATAACTGGTAGTTTCATAATTTTTAATTAATTAGATTTATTCTTAGCAACACCAACCAACGCTGGTCTTAATAAGCGATCACCAATTTGATATCCCGCTTGAATAACTTGCACCACAGTTCCCTCTTCCTTGTCTGACTCAATTTGTGATAGAGCTTCGTGAAAATTATGATCAAATTGTGAGTTGAGTGGATAAATCCTTTTAACCCCATATTTTTCAAGGGTTTTAACAATTTCTTTTTGCGTCATATCAATAGCTTGCGCATAATTTTTAAGGGCGTCATTTTTAGCAATTTCTTCTCGAGGCGCATGATCATTAGCTAAAAAGAAATTCTCAACAGTAGCCACCAAGTCACCAACAAAATTAGAAATAGCATATTTGGAAGCTTTTTCTAAATCTTCCTTATTTCGACGCCTTAAATTATCTAGCTCTGCTAATAATCTAAGATTTTTTTCATTAAGAGTGGCAATTTCAGTTTTAAGATTAGCCTCAATATCAATTTTAGAAGAATCTTTACTTTGTTGATCTGAATTATTCGAATTATTATCTTGAATTACAGATTCTTCTGGCTGTTTAGAAGGGTGTTTCTGCTGCCATTTACTATTGTTCTTATTGTCTTGATTTTGATGTTTTTGAGTATTTTGTGAATTATTTTTATTATCAGTATTCTCTTTGGACATTAATTTAATTATTATTTTATATTAAGTACTATTATGATTTTTTACTTATTAGACACTGTTAACTAATTATTTTGTTTTAGTTTTTGAGATAGTTTTTAGCGATTTTTTTGCAAAATTTTTAAAAATATCAGGTCATATTTTGAAAAATTTTACAAAAAAAGAGCAAAAACTAGCCAAAATAATAAAATGAAATAATTAGTTAACAGTGTCTAAATCTAGATATGTATCCAAACATAAGTATTCAAGTTTAAAATTTCAAATTTTGATTTAAATTTTAAAAAAAGCTGGCTTTTTAAATAGTAAAAATCTTAGTGTCACAAGATATTGCCTTTAAATTTTGAAACAATAAAATAGATTTAGCATCTATATCACAATTTATTCATATTAAAAATGTCAGAATCAATTATTGAAAAAGCCAGCTATTTAGTGCCAATGGTTGTTGAGCAAACAGCTAAAGGCGAAAGGTCCTACGATATTTATTCAAGACTTTTAAAAGAAAGAATTATCTTTCTTTCTGGACAAGTACATGATCAAGTTTCTTCATTGATAGTTGCTCAATTACTTTTTCTAGAATCAGAAGATCCTAAAAAAGATATTTACTTCTACATAAATTCACCTGGTGGCGTTGTAACCTCGGGTTTAGCAATGTATGATACTATGCAATATATCAAGCCAGATGTCGCTACTTTATGCATTGGTCAAGCAGCATCAATGGGATCTTTATTACTTTGCGCTGGTACTCCTGGCAAAAGATTCTCCTTACCAAATTCACGGGTAATGATCCATCAGCCTTCAGGTGGTTTTCAAGGGCAAGCAACCGATATCGAAATTCATGCTCAAGAAATATTGCAACTTAGAAAAAGATTGAATGGAATTTACGCTAAACATACTGGCCAAAAAATCCCAGCAATTGAAAAAGCCATGGAGCGCGACAATTTCATGTCAGCTGAAAAAGCGAAGGAATTCGGCATTATTGACGAGGTAATTAAAAGTAGATTAGATATTTCTTCAAAAAATTAATTTTAATTTATGACAAACAATAAAGACAAAGAGTTATCTTGTTCATTTTGTGGTAAAACACAAAATGAAGTTAAAAAATTAATTGCCGGCCCAACTGCTCTAATATGCAACGAGTGTATTTCGCTTGGTATGGATATTTTGAAAGATGAGCAAAAAAAATCTCCTTTGAGCAAGAAAAAAGAAGATTTAACTCCCAAAGGTATTTTAAAAATTCTAGACGAGTATATAGTTGGCCAATCTCATGCCAAAAAAGCCTTATCAGTTGCCGTTTATAATCATTACAAAAGAATAGATTCTTTTGGCAATGCAGATAAAGAAAATATTGAGATCAACAAGTCAAATATTTTAATGGTTGGTCCAACTGGTTGTGGCAAAACTCTTTTAGCCCAAACATTGGCTCGCATTATTGATGTTCCTTTCACTATGGCAGATGCTACTTCACTAACTGAAGCTGGCTATGTGGGCGATGATGTTGAAAATATCATAGGTCGTCTATTGCAAATTGCCAATTATGACATAGAAAAAGCGCAAAGAGGTATTGTTTATATTGACGAAATTGATAAAATTGCTCGTAAATCAGACGATCAAGCAAGACGAGATATTTCTGGAGAAGGCGTACAACAAGGCTTGCTTAGAATAATCGAAGGAACCATTGCCTCAGTTCCAACTCAGCCAGGTAGAAAAAGCTCACAACAAGAATATGTTCAAATTGACACTCGCAATATATTGTTTATTTGCGCTGGTGCATTTTGTGGCCTAGAAAAAATCATCGCATCCCGTGGCAAAGGAACTGCTATCGGCTTTGGTGCGGATGTTAGAGAAAAAAATGATGATAGCCGCATGGATATTTTTAGACAAGCTGAGCCTGAAGATTTTATAAAATATGGCATCATCCCAGAGGTTGTTGGCAGATTACCTGTAATTGCTCCACTTGACGACTTAACTGAAGCAGATTTAACTAGAATATTATCTGAACCTAAAAATTCAGTTGTTAAACAATATCAAAAACTTTTTGCCCTAGACAAGGTAGATCTTCAGTTTGATGATGAGGCTTTAGTTGAAATTTCTAGAAAAGCTATTGCTCGTAAAACAGGTGCAAGAGGCTTAAGAGCAATAGTTGAACAAATTTTGCTCGACACCATGTTTGAAATTCCATCTTTAAGCAATGTCAAATCAGCTAGAGTTACTAAAGATTCTGTTTTAAATAATAAACCTTCAAAACTTAAATATTTTACCCAAAAAGAATCTGACTCAAGTGATAATAATAGTACAATTTCAGTTGTTACAAAAGAAAATATCAAAAATAATGCATAGTTTTTATTGCTGAACTTTAGGGAAATTTATTAAAAATTTTCTTAAAATGATTTAAAAATAATAGAATCATTTAGATCTTATGAACATATCATTTAAACTTTATAATTGACCATTTGGCTTCATCTTTTGGCCTAAAGCTTATAAAAAAACTTGAAGTATATCAAGTATATCGGCGTTTTTTATAGTAAGTTTTATTTAATATTTGTCCAAATGATATAAAAGCTTGCTATAAATGTTAAATTATGCTATTATTCGCTAGATTATATATTTATAACCTTTAAATGATAAATAGTATAAAACTTCTATTTTCAGATAAGATATAGTAATTAAAATTAATGACTAAGTTTTTTTATAACATATTGTTATTTTTCTGTCTTACCTTAGTTGTTTCCTGCGACCTCTTTAAAAAAAGTGATGATGTTGAAATCAGGCTAGTGAATCTTGAAGGAAAATCTAGAAAAATGCAAACCAGAGTTCCAGATCTAAATCTTAAAGCTCTAGCTGATCAAGCCAATCTTAAAAATAACAGTAATAATTTTTTGGTTGCTAATAACCAGCAGGCTAATGAACCTAAAAATGAATCTTTACCACAGCCAAATCTTGTTAGAGACAACTCTTACAATAACATAGATTCTCAGCAAAATCAGCAACAAAATCAACAAGATTTTGGTCAGTTTTCTTCTAAAACAGTACAGTATAGCTTTGGACAAGAAGAAAAATTTGAAGAAATACCATCGCAAGTCAGCTACGATCTATCCAAAGATGAAAATAACAAAGAAATTAATGAAGTTACCCCAACAGCTACCAAAAATCCAAACCTTACAAAAAGCAATCCTAGCTCAACCTTATCCAAAAACCCAGACAAAAAAGAGATTTATGTTCAAGTTGGTGCCTTTTCTAATGAAAATAATGCTAAAAACTTCTTAAAATTCATGAAAAAATTTAGTAGTGGTCAAATCGAAAAAAACAAAACCAGTAATGGCTTTATCCATAGAGTATTATTGGGACCAATGGAAAATGTTGATAAAGCCAACAACACCATAAAAGACATCAAAAATTCGGGTCATGATGCAATTCTAATCAGAAAATAGACCACCATATCATGATAGATAATATAGAGTTTATTTTTTATAAAAAAATAATCAGCTTTATTCAAAATAACTTAAAAAATCTAATAGTAATATCTTCTTTACTAATCGCAAATTCATGCAATTCAAAATCTAAAGACATTAATACCTTTTTTATTGAGCAATATGGCGATAAAGTTGCCGAAATCACCAAATATCGAACTCAACCGAAAGAATTAAAAGATAGAGTTTTTTACTTTAAGTCACCCACCAAAGAAGATGTTGAAAAATCATTTAAAAGATCAAGATATAACAAATATCGCTATGTAGATGTTAATCAATTTAATGATGTTGAGGAAGATTATTTAGATGAACAACTTAGACTCGGAGCATTATCGCCAAGAATTTTTGATATTGTATATTTCACCAAAAATCATGGACCATTTATAACCGAAGCTGATCATTTTGCCAATATCAAAATTCCAGAATATGATGCCTACGGTATACCGACTCAATTTAGTTCAAAACCTTATCTTTTAGTTAGTGACAAATCGCTCAAAGATGGAGTTGATTATATTTCTTACCAAAACCATAATTTAAAACATTTAAAACAAAGTAAGCTATTAATTAAAGAAAGAACCAGTCTAAGAAAAAAACAAAGAATGGAAAAACTCCTTGGCAAAGATATTAATTAATACCGTTCTCAAAATTTAGGATTAACTTTGCGAATTAAAACTCTTCTTGCCACACAACTCAAAAAATGCTATACTATGATATGGTCTCAAAAATTTATAAAAGCTTTTGAGAAAAAGGTTTACTTAATTTAATTAATAAATTAACTGATTTTGTGTAAAAGAATTTTACAAACTTATACTATTTTCATAAATTAAGTATATATATATTACAAAATATTTTTGTTTTTAGATTTAGTTATAAAGCGAAGTAATTTCCGCGATATTTCAAGCTTTAGAACTAAAAAATAAAAATAATAAATATGAAGTAATTAGATACTTAATTTATGGAAATAGTATTATTTAATATGAAGATAAAAAAATGATAAAAAATATCAATAAGGCTTTTTCATTAATAGAACTATCAATTGTAATCTTTTAATTATTGGATTATTAGTTGCTGGTATTGTAAAAGGTCAACAGCTTTACCAGAAAACAAAAATTGCTACCGCCAAGAGCGCTAGTGACTTAATCTATACTACTGCTGAAGCTACAGGCTTTCTTGCAGCGCATTATGATGCAATAAACCCAAATGGTTTTGATGGTGGTACAATAGCTGATGGTGATTTAGTTATTAATTGGTATGATATTAAGCCGCCTATAATTGGTGATGCAATTGATCTTACGAGAGCCTTTACTAATATGCTAGAACCCCAATATATCATCAATCAGCTTTAAATGGCCTTCCTGCAATTGAATTTTACACACCAGCTGGCGTTACTGCAGATAAATTATACTTGATGTCTGATGTCATCAATTTTAACAAAATATCTCAACCGCAAGGTTTGACAATTTTTCTTGTCGTAAGGCAGGATCAATCTAGTGGTCAAATTTTTAAATTTACAGATGGTGGAGATACCAACAGAAAATTTATGATTTCAGGCTTACGAGAGCCAATTTTTGCTGCATATCACAACAGTCCATTAAATGGCGATTCACAGGGGTTAGCAGTCCCTGCAGATATCTACCCAAATACAAATCTTTCATTAGATGGCAATAGCTACATTGTTAATCCATATGGTGAGAAAGGTGCGATACTAGCTTTCTCTTTAAATAAAGATAAAACATCCTACAGAGTTAATGGCGGTATATATTTGCAAAATACAACCTCAGTTTCATTCGACACAACATTTAGTGGAACTGATCGTATAAGACTTGGTGAATGGGTCTCCGACACATATATCGGTGAAGTTATAATCTTTAGAAAAGGTCTAAGGAACTCAGAGATTAAGACCATTGAAAGATATCTTGGTCAAAAATGGGGAATTGCGGTTAATCCTCAGTGATTTTACTCTTAAAGTACCAATAAAAGTATAAAAATATTATTAATAACTTGAAAATAGTATTTTATTAATCCACTATATATAGCACTTCCTTAAGTTATACCAAATCCCATCTATAATTCCATATAGATACAAAGTATTTTTAAGGAAAAAATTATTAGAAAATTTAGCCTTGTATCTTGATATACATGACTAAATTTTATGATGATTTTTAACTAAAAAGACGAAGTAGCTATAGCATTTCAAGCTAAGATTGTTACATTATAAAGATCATACCAAGATAAAAGAAGCTTAATAAATGAAAACTTTAAGTTTTTTTGCAATATTGTTGCTTTTATGTTTTTTTAAGAACATTTCTTACGCCAACAATCCTCAAAAACCTAGCTACTCAAAATTTTTTGAACAAGAAAAGCTATTTGAAGAAGATAACTATTATCTACTTTACGATCCTGATTTAGACGAAGTTTTAATCGGTAATAACCATCATCAAAGAATCGCTCCCTCTTCAATGACAAAATTGATGACAGCTTATGTCGTATTTAGTCAGCTAGCCAGCAAATTTATTCAACTAGATGATTACTGCTTAATTGGCAAAGATGCTTGGAACAAAAATGGTTCTACTATGTTTTTGGATTATGGCGATGTTGTACAAATTTCTGATTTACTAAAAGGTTTACTTGTGATGTCGGGTAATGATGCCTCAATTGCTCTAGCACAAACAACTGTTGCTGGTGGTTATGATAGCTTCATAAATTCAATGAATGCCAAAGCTGTAGAACTTGGAATGTATAATACTAATTTTCGAAATCCACACGGACTTAATGAAGAAGGGCATTATTCAACCTTAATGGATTTAGCAATTCTTACCAAAAGACTCTACCAAGATTTTCCGCAATATATGGAATTTTTACAGATTGAAGAATTTGAATATTCTGGTATTTATCAAAAAAATCGTAACCCCTTAATCAAGCATCATTATGATGGAATTATAGGCGGCAAAACAGGCTATACCTCACAAGGCGGTTATGGCGTAGCTACAATTGTTAAACGCAACTATCGCAAACTTATTGCCGTTGTCAACAATATGGCTAACCCACAAGAAAGAGAAGAGGCTATATCAAAACTATTAGATTTTGGCTTTAATAATTTCAAAAAAATATATTTTTTTAAAAAAGGTGATATTTTAACCGATTTAGATATTTGGCTTGGTGAGAAGCAAAAAATATCAGCAATTATAGATCGAGATATTATAATTAACATTCCCTACAAAATCAACTCACAAGACATCGAAGTTGAAGTAAAATATCTAAAACCACTAATTGCCCCTATAGCAACAGACCAAAAAATTGCCGATTTATATATTAAAATTAAAGATTATGATAGTTTTCACTACAATATTTATGCCAATCAAGATGTAAAAAAGGTTGGTCTTTTACCCAAAGTTAAATTGATTTTAAATCAAAAGAGATTAGATTTTGTTAGCCTTTTTAACTAAATAATTATTACTATGGACATGAAACTTCTTATGCGCCAAGCGCAGGAAATGCAAAATAAAATTCAAAAAATTCAAGAAGAGGTAGCTCAAACTGAATATGAAGGCTCTTCAGGAGCTGGTTTGGTCAAGGTAAAAATTCTTGGATCTGGAAATGTTAAAAATATTGCAATTGACGACTCTTTAATCGACGTTTCAGAAAAAGAAGTTTTAGAAGATTTAATCGTTGCCGCTATAAATGATGCCAGAAAAAAGGCTGATGATGGCTCATCTGAAGCCATGAAAAAAGCTACTGGCGGTCTCAATTTACCAGCTGGTTTTAAGATATAAATGCTTGTTAAGTTATGTGGTTTTAGTGAAATAGAATCACTCAAAACCGCAATTAGTTGTAGTTGTGATTTTATTGGCTTTATTTTTCACCAAAATTCACCACGTAACGTCAGTTTATCACAAGCAAAGTCTTTAGGAAAAATAATTCCCAGTTCAATTGCCAAAGTTGCAGTAACGGTTGATGCAGATTTTGATCTACTTAAACAAATTGATAACCATTTAAAACCACAATTTTTCCAGCTTCATGGACAAGAAGATGAAGAATACCTTAAAAAAACTCACCTAGAATTTCCTCATATTAAAATAATTAAAGCATTACCAATTTCCAAAAATGAAGATTTCGAGATTTTAAGTAAATATCAAAATCTCTGTAATTATTTTTTATTCGATAGTAAAGTTGAAAATAATTTTGGTGGCAGTGGATTGACTCTTGACTGGAAGTTATTTAATGATAAAATTTTCACCAAGGATTGGTTTTTATCCGGCGGCCTTAATGCACAAAATATTAAGCAAGCCATTCTTCAAACCGGAGCAAAAATGATTGATGTCTCTTCAGGAATTGAAGAAATTAAGGGTAAGAAATCGTCAAAACTTATCAAAGAATTTATGGCAGTAATCAAAGATCAAAATGTTAACTAGATTAAGAAATTTCTTTTTTGGCGCTCCCAAAAATCCTTTCGACAAAAACACACGACATCACATTTCTTTAGCAGCTTTCTTGGCTTGGGTAGGTCTTGGAGCCGATGGAATTTCATCTTCAGCCTACGGTCCAGAAGAAGCATTTTTAGCTCTTGGACAACATCAGGAATTAGCAATTTATCTGGCAATTGCCACCGCTTTTACTGTTTTTGTAATTTCTTATGCTTATACTCAAGTTATTGAATTATTCCCTAATGGTGGTGGTGGATATCGCGTTGCTACCAAACTTCTTGGCAAACATGCTGGACTAGTTTCTGGGTCTGCCTTAATTATCGATTATGTTTTAACTATTTCCATCTCAATCGCCAGCGGTATTGATGCTTTCTTTAGTTTTATGCCAAGTCATTGGCAACAATATAAAATAATTTTTGCAATATTTTTTATTTGTTTGCTAGCATTCCTTAATTTACGGGGCATGAAGGAATCAATTAAATTTCTTTTGCCGATTTTTTTAGGTTTCATGATAACTCATGTTTCACTAATTATTTATGGAGTTATTGCTCATCATTATGGTCTTTCTTCCCTTATTCCACAAGCTGCCAAAGAGGTTAACGAAATGCAAAGCTCTATGGGTTGGTTTTTCGTTCTCTCAATCTTTTTAAAAGCTTTTTCGATGGGTGGTGGAACCTACACTGGTCTTGAAGCTGTTTCAAACAATGTTAATACTTTAAGCAAACCTAGAGTCAGAACTGCTAAAATTACCATGTTTTTAGTGGCCATTTCTCTTGCTTTTATGGCCGCTGGCATAATTTTAGTTTATTTATTATGGGACATACAAAAAGTCGATGGCCAAACCCTTAACGCCACCGCTTTCTACACTATAACTCAAGATTGGAATTTATTTGGCTATCAAATTAACCAATATTTTGTACCAATTGTACTAATTTTTTCAACTGGTTTACTTTTTGTGGCTGCCAATGCTGGATTTTTAGCAGGTCCCAATGTTATCGCCAATATGGCCCATGATCAATGGCTACCAAGATCTTTTACCTCGCTTTCAAGTCGCTTGGTTGTTAAAAATGGCATTTTATTTATGGCAATTGCCGCTATTATTACCATAATCATTACCGGCGGTGAAGTTCACATGCTAGTAGTACTTTACTCCATTAATGTATTTATCACCTTCTCAATGTCACTTTTAGGCTTGATGGTATATTGGATAAGGCATCGCCGTCGCCAATCAAAATGGCTACGCAAACTTATAACTTCAGCAATTGGTTTTGTAGTTTGCTTTGGCATTTTAACCGTTACCATCTTCGAAAAATTTTACGAAGGTGGCTGGGTCACTTTACTTATCACTTCTTTATTTATAGTGTTGGGACTTAAAATTCGTGATATATACAAAACTTTTAAAAGCAGAATTCAAGAGCAAGAGCAAAAATACTTTAAAGATTATGATTTGACTGGTGAGCCAATCTTAACTAAAATTAAACCAGATAAATCAGCGCCAACAGCAGCAATTATTGTTGATCAGGCTTTTGGTGGTGGCATGAATTGCTTGCTTAATATTGAAAAATTATTTCCTAAAATCTTTAAAAATATCATCTTTCTTACAGTTGGCGAACTTGACTCTAATACTTTTCACGAAGAAAAAAAGTGGCAAGATATGCGCCTTAAAACCAAAAATATGCTGCGTAAATATAAAAATTACTGTACTAAAAATAACATTTTTAACAAAGCCTATGTTGGCTATAGCACTGACGTTGTAGAACAACTCACCGAACTATCAGAGCGCGTAATAAAAGAATATGAAAAAGTAGTGTTTTTTGACACAAAATTTATCTTCAACGACGAAAATTTCTTTACTCAAATGCTCTTCAATCACGTTCCCTACATTATGCAGCGCAAAATGCACATCAAAGGCTTAGATATGATCGTCTTGCCGATGAAAATATAATACTAAAGAAGACCTTTGCATAAACAAGACCCCTGCAAATCAACGAATTTTAGTAATTTTGTTGTTATTTTAATTTTTTAAATTCACGTATATCTTGATACGCTAAAATTTAAAAAATAATTGCCGATTTGATGGATTAATTGATTATTAATCAATTAATCTGATCAAATCTCCCTCAAAAATTCCTCAAAATTGGTTGATTTGCAGGGGTCTTTAAACTACAAACCTTCTACTAAATCTGAAAATAACTTAGCTGGCAAATCTCCACCCGCAATTTTATTAGTTGGCGTATAGTCATCATTACCAATCCAAACTCCTAGCACATAATCACCACTATAACCCACAAACCAAGCATCACGATATTTTTGACTTGTGCCGGTTTTTCCTCTGGCGTTAGAATTTAACC
>Ga0222719_10003548_pt1 | contig 13855 bp, 10 predicted proteins | sample C33_34DmetaG_FD_165039 | JGI IMG/M metagenome (GOLD analysis project Ga0222719, IMG submission 165039) | Estuarine water microbial communities from San Francisco Bay, California, United States - C33_34D | ecosystem: Environmental > Aquatic > Marine > Unclassified | place: USA: California...
CGACAGTCGGAAAATTGACTGGTTGTACTCCCCTGTTATGGCAATGGGTCTGAAAAAGTCTGTGATTCAAAACTGGTTGTCGCTCAGACACATGAAGAACCCAGAGTTTAGAAATGCGATGAAGAACGCGATGGCAGCTCCTACTGTCGCCCATTTCGACGAGGCTATGGCAAGCGTTTTTATTCGAAATGATACCACCTATCCATTTGCTGTGAATGTGGGGTTTGAAGATGGCCGACACTACTGGACCGAAGCTAGCTCGTTCCGGTACGCTCAACATATAACGGTTCCTACGTTGCAAGTGATAGCCGGTGATGACTTTCTTATCTTCCATCCTTTTCGAGGTAAGCTACGCTACTGCCTCACAAACCCAAACATTATGGTCATTGAAACCAAGTGTGGGGGGCATTTAGGGTGGCAAGAGAACCCTCCGGACGGTAGTAGGTTTGGGCTTGGGTCGAGTTGGGCAGACATCGCTACAACCGACTTTATTGCTGCTGTACTAGATCGGTGGCGCCAACAGCGCAACGGGATCAACAGCAGTGCTAGGAGCGAAGGATCCCACAACTCAATCTTTTTGTCGAAGTTATGATATAATTGTACATGGCTTATCCAGGTGGCTAAGCATGTTTTACTTTCGCTTCTTGAACTCGGTAAATGTCTTATCAAGTCTCGCAAAGAACTCTTCAATCTCATCGTCACTGACACCGACAGCACATGCTGCGGTCATGTAGGCATGCGGGTAATTACTGTGAGAGCTACCAAAGCCAACGAATTGCTCTCCCCCCATGGACTTCGACTCGCCTCGAGGGACGACACGAGTTCCGCTTACGCAGCGGCTAAATAACATTGCACCAAACCTCGAAACTTCTGCCTTGATATCTTCCAAGTAGCTTTGTTCAGTCTCCTCTTCCACTCGTATTGGCCTTGCGAGGAAGTCTAACGTAATTCCAAACGAAATATCATTTCGTGGGCAAATTAGAAGTCTTTCACCGTGACGTTTCGCCACATCGTCTAAACGTTGAGAGAATGCAGGTAATTGCTGCGCACGCTTCTCCAAGATTCGTTTGTAACCAGAAAGTCCCATGGACAACAATGTGATAAAGAGGTCAACAATCGGCGACGCGGAAGCACGTCCAGCGTACACTTTTCCTATCGTTTCGATGACAGTCTTTGTCGGGGACATCACAACGGCACCACCTAAACGAGCGTATAAATTAAGCAGCGAAAGAAAGTTATGAGATTTCCGGATACCGAGAATTTTGATCGACAAAAAGCTACCAACGTCACTTCTTACCAACAGGAACAAGGAAGTTCTTGTCGGTCGAACAAACGATTGCGTCGACCCGGCCCACAACGCATGCTCGGTTGATTAATTTCGACGTTTGAGAACTCTGTAGTCCGTACGCATTGTTAATAACATGACAAACGTCGTACTCTTTACATAGTTTTGCCACTTTATCAACTTGGTCGGGCACTCGTGGAACGAAGCAAGACGTTGTCGTAATAACAGCGAGAACCTTGCCTTTGAATCGCGAAGAAAGAGCCTCTTCCATGGCCTCCAGGTCCGTCACAACTTCATCACCATCCCGTTTTGTAGGTATCACAACACACACCAAACCCGCAGATTGAATTGCTTTAAAGCAACTTTTCTGATCGATTCGACTCCAGAGAACAATGTTTCTTTGCTGTGTGTCGTCCGTACCCCTTAGACTGCTGAGTACAAGAGACATTGACATTCCAGTGCATAGCGGCAAAAGAATTCCATGCGCAGCTGCTGTCTTGGCATTTAATCCACTCCCTCTTCGAATCACATCAAGTGCAAGCAACAAGGTCAACCGAGCAAGAGCGCTAGAACCGACTGCCTTTGGTTGAGCTTCGGTAATGTCTCCAGAACGGCCGATACCGTGCGACAGTCCGTAATGACGACTGGCTACCAGGGACGAATAGACACGCCCTTCACGTTCTCCAACTCCACACCAGCGACTCTCACAGCCATCGGATTTTCCGGAAAGTGATTTGTTGTTGGTATCCAACGTCGAGAAGAGAAATAGAACGTGTTGTATCTGCACATCGGACCACCCAACGTCTGGAATCCGTCGATTGACAAATAAAGAGCGAAATTGTTTGTTTCCTGCTATCAAATTCGACAGCCCGACGGTGGCATGAGTCTTGGGAATCTTTAGAGACGTCAGAGCGCCTACAATGTCATCCGGATGGTCCATGTTGATTGCCCTAGTCGTCTCCCTTCCTATTCCTATTGTGATTCTCGAATTGTGATGTCCTCGTTTCGGTCGGGTCGTAGCACTTACGAGTAGATTCTTCTTCTTGATCCAGAGTAAATTATATTATTTATTTTTATGTACACCCCTTTGACTAAAAAAGTCAACAAGATGGGCGGTTGTCAAATTTTGATTCAATTTAAGGTTAAGGTTTAATTACCCCATACTCGTGATTAGACTAAACGGGATTGTCAAATTTTGATTCAATTGGGCATAAGTAGAAAACTGGCTTGTCAAATTTTGATTCAATATAGGGATAAGGTTTTGTAAAAGATGATCACACCGTAACGAATATTACGAGCTCTACTAGCTAGTAGAGAGTACACGCACATAGTTTTTCATAGTTTTAAACCTACTCCTAGGGTAAATGTTTTAGTAGACCGTGCTTGCTTAGTCTTCGTATTTGGCCAAAGAGGGAACCATCGACGGCGCATCACTGGGCACAAAGGATGCTATTCCGATTCCAAGTTGGGAAGGTGTAGGTGCATGTGTCTTGATATCGCCGTACACTCCGCAAGTTACCAAGCACGGAAGTTCCCCATAGTAGTTGGGCAAGCCAAACTGACATGTCTCCGGGGCGGAACCTTTCACTGTTCTAGTTCCCTCCTGCATTTCCCCACGTGACTGGCCCAACGTCACCTTTCGAATCTCCCATTTAATTTCCTCTTCCCAGAGTCCACCCCCGACGGAAACTTTGTGGCATCGAGTCACATCAAGGCACTGTTTTGAAGAAGAAGCATAAGTGAGGTCCTGCACAGAAAGAGACGACACACATACCGTCGATCAGCGTAACTTACAGCGTAAGAATAGCCTGTGGCCCCATTTTCTAGTGAACCATGGAATATTTCCACCTCTGCGGTCTTACTAGGCACTTGATACATTTGTTCACTCTTCGACATTGTGACCGTGTCACCGTCCGCGTCATTTGTAATTGTAGTTCCTTCGTCTTTAAAACCAGCATCCGACAGGGGTAGTTGATAGATCTTGAGAGATGTTTTATCCCATCCATCTCCCCAAGTGTCAGTCATTCGGATCTCGAAAAGATGTGTTCCCACCGAGCAGCCTCCATTGCCAACGATAAAGTCATATCTCGCGGAAGGTGCTTGCGTGGGCACCTGGGGAACTTGCACCGGCGTCGCGGACGGAGCTGTAGCTTGCCCGGAAAAGTAATGAAACGGATCTCGTTCCATCGCAACCTCGAGTCTCTCCATGTCAACGGCGGACGCCATGTAGATGGATGGGTCAACGACATCAACCCACGTTCGAGCCTCACACGATGATCTTGCCAAGAATGACGCCACGAAACCGAGGCACACTATCGAATAATTCGTCATGTTCTGGGTAATGCTTAGACTGAAGGATATTGCTTGCTAGGTACAGAATCACCTTTTAATCTTTTGCGTCTCGTCAGCAAGAGAACTGCTTTCGACACATGACGACCTCGTTCGTTGCACCTTTCGTGGAGCAAACGGTTTCAAATTTTGTGATTCAACGGACGACCAAATCGGAGGGCGCGCCCTGCGCGTTGGCTGGACTGGCGTTTGCAAGTAGGTTCTTTCCAGCAACGCCGGCGTTTCCCTCCAAAAACGGGGCAATGATCTCTCACATTTCCCCAGTTTTGTTGCTTGGGATTTGTTGCCGTTCAAAGACTGATAGACAAAGCCAACAAGCACCATGGACTACGACGAAGCCCGTATCTTTTTCTCTCACCAGCAATTGCAGGTCCAATCTGGTCAAGATGAGGGGGAAGATCGAGACGAGATCCAGAATGACGAGGACGCCGATGTCGACCTGAATCTCCTCCGGCGACAGTTTCGAGAGTTTTTGCGTAAGTGACTAACTGTTTCTTGTAATGCCATCCGCTTCTGATGCTAACTCAGCTATTCTTACTTCTTATGGATACTTCAGGTAACTATCGGATTGGCCGAAGTCGGTTTGTCTATCGTGAGAAGTTGATTCGTATGCACCGGCGTCTGTCTCGCAATCGGGCCGCAACAGCGACCCCAAACTCAAACGGGGACGATGGCGTTTCTAATGATCCAAACTCTGCCGCGAATCTCGCCGAGGCTGCCAAGAATGCCAACACGGCGAAGATTGAGATTGACCTTGCGCATGTGGGTGAATATGACGTGTCGATGCTTGGCTTTTTGATGAATCAACCGGCCCGAATCTTGCCAGTGTTGGAGAAGGCGACGTCTGATGCTCTCTCTAGCCTCTTGTATGATATGCAACAACGAGAATCAAACGAAGGAATGAATCAACAAGCTTCAACGCAGAATCAAAATGCGAACGCGGAAGAAGAGTTGGTGGCGGGGCTTCATATTCAGATTTTGCTCCGGGGCAACATCAAAAGCACTCCGTTGAGATCCATCAAAAGCGAACACATGAACCGTCTTTTAAAGTGCCCCGGAATCGTGATTAGTACTTCCCCTGTGAAGAATCGTGCAATCCGGTTAAAAGTGCGATGCGGAAGATGTTTAAACGAACGGACCGTGTACAGCACCGATGGCCCGTTTGGAAGTGTCACATTGCCATCAGAATGTGGAGGACCCGACTCTCAAGAGTGCGGCCGATATCCGTACTCTGTCGTACCTGACGAAAGCCAATTTGTCGATCAGCAGACCGTCAAGTTGCAGGAGGCTCCCGAGCGAGTACCAACTGGTGAGATGCCCCGTTCAGTTTTGATGGCCGTCGAGCGATCTCTCGTAGACGTCGCTCCTCCAGGAACTAGAGTTTCTGTTTTGTGCATTCCAACTCTCTTTGTCGCCGGAGGTCGAGGAGGAACAAAGCAGAATAATACAAAATCTGTCTATTTACGAGTTGTGGGCATGGTGAAGGACAATGATGCACATGGTGATGCGGTCACCTTCACACCTGGTGAGGAAGAAGCCTTTCAATCTCTGGCACGTCGTGCCGACGTGTACGACATTCTTTCTCGCTCAATTGCTCCGAACATCTCTGGAAGCTATACAGTCGACATTAAGAAAGCACTTGCTTGTCAACTGATGAGTGGGAGTCGTAAGCGGTTGCCTGACGGTGTGCGCTTGCGAGGGGATATCAATGTTCTCCTTCTCGGTGATCCATCCATGGCCAAGAGTCAGTTCCTCAAATTTGTCTCCAAGGTCGCCCCTGTTGGCATTTACACATCTGGTAAGGGTAGCTCTGCTGCCGGGTTAACCGCTTCCGTTGTGAAAGATGCCAAGGGCGAGTTCTACCTGGAAGGTGGCGCCATGGTCTTGGCCGACGGAGGAATTGTTTGTATTGATGAGTTTGATAAGATGCGACCGGCGGACCGCGTTGCCATTCACGAAGCCATGGAACAACAGACCATCAGTGTTGCGAAAGCAGGGATTACGACCGTCCTGAACTCGAGATCGTCCGTTCTGGCCGCCGCTAACCCAGTTTTTGGTCGGTACGATGATTTCAAGTCAGCTTCTGAGAACATTGACCTCATGACAACAATTTTGAGTCGTTTCGATTTGATCTTCTTGGTACGCGATATTCGCGAAGAGGAAAGGGATCGAATGATTTGTCAACACGTAATGGGGGTTCACATTAACTCGTCGCGAAACGCAGATGGAGGAATCGGTCATTCAAGGCCCGTAGCCACTGCAGATGGAGAGGCAGGCGCGTTGTCTTACATGGCCGCTGCGGCGGCTCCTGGTCAGGAAAACCAAGATCTTGAAGGGTAAGTTCTCAATGATGTAAATTGGATGGACAATCGGAGTTAAATCTAATCTAACTTCTTTTTTGACTCTTTCCATGACTCAAGGAATGCCGCTTCCCCGGAAGCAATCGCGGAAAACGTGATGCAGGTGGCCAGCTCCGGTCAGGGGGAACTTGCGGTCGCTGCCATGAAGAAATTTATCCAGTACTGCAAAAGTAAATGTTCTCCCCGCTTGTCAGAGGAGGCTGGGGAAGTATTGACGAGCTCTTACGTCAAGATTCGAGATGACGTCCGAAAGCAGGCGATTGCTGCCAGCGGCCGTTCCTCGGGAAGTGACCAAGATACGCAGGCCGCCATCCCGATCACTGTGCGGCAGCTTGAGGCTCTGGTGCGACTCTCCGAAAGTTTAGCGAAAATGCGTCTGGATTCCGAGGTGAGAGCCGAGGATGTTACAGAAGCTTTACGGCTGTTCAAGGTGAGTTCAATGGCAGCAAATGCAACGGATCAGAGCAGTGTCGATGCATCCTACTCGTACGTGTCCGCCCCTAATCGGGAGGAAATGGAAAGAACCGAATCCTTTCTCCGGAGTCGCCTCACTGTAGGTAACATGGTGAACAAACAAAGGATTGTGGAGGAAGCAGCGGGACAAGGATTCAATGCGATGCTTGTCACGAGGGCTCTTTCGGTCATGGCAGGCCGAGGGGAACTATTAGAGCGCAACCAAGGGCGTCTCTTAAAACGGATCAAGTAGGAACATAATACTAGCAAGCAAAGAATAAGACGAATAGACTCTATGGCGTCAATCCACGTCCTCCGACACTTCGTCCCGCGGAATAAACTCCCCCGCGGTGCAGTTGGTCCAAGAACCCTTCCCCTGGCTTCCGATCCGAAGTTAAACACCGTTGCGTCATTGATAGGACTCAGGATTAGTAGGGATTGTTTCGTTAGTATTACTCTGAATGCAGACCGTTAAATACTTCTCGCTTTGGGATCCTTTTGATTTGCGTATCTTTGGGCTGCGAAAGGCGCAGAAAGATCGCGGCAAATCTTTTTGTGAACGAGCAACGACATCCACCATATGTGTCCATCGAAGATCATACAGAAACCTCACAACGTAGATACGTATTTGAATTATCCGATACTTCCTCTTCAGCCATGTTTCGAAAGCTTTTCTTTCTCGTTGCCTTTCTTGCTCTTGCCTCTCACGAGGTAACTGCTCGTTCCTTTGCTCCCCGTCGTGAGACGGCGGCAGCATTCGCCAAGTCGACTTTGGTTCCCCAGGAAGCTGAATCCGCGGTTCTCCCCCGCGGCGGGGCTGCACCAGTCGCGAAGAAAACCGAGTTGACCTTGGCCCAAAAATTTTTGGCCATGTCCTGTGCCACTGCTTTCACCTCCGGAGCCTTGGTGATTTTCAACTGGGATGCTGCAACATCTCTCTTGCCCTCCCTTCAAGGCGTTACTGTCGACAAGCACCTGCAGTTGATGCTCGGTGGCAGCATGCTGGGATGGAGTGTTGGAAAGTACACGGCCATCAAGGGTGGAACTGCTACCACGAAGGAGTTCTGCTCATTGAACTGTATTCCCATGCTTTTCATCATCCTGTCGTCCCAGGTCGCAGGGAGTTGGGATCTACCCATCTGGGTAGTCTTTGGCGCCTTGTACGCCTACTTTGGGTACATTGAGAAGTAAGAGCTGAGAGCCGATCCCTGCGACAAGCACGCGAATCGATGATATGGTGCCAAGATGATTCGGACTTCAAATTACACTACACAACCGAATCTTATTCTCTCTCAACTCGCAGAGATAATGCAGCCGTAAAGCTAGGTCAATTTAGATAATCAATAGACGACAGTTACCAAAAGATCTTTCAGTCATTAGAAGAACTAATTGTTCAGCCTTTTGTCATCCATGCTGGCAAATTTGAAACCTTCCGGCGCGACGTCTCGCGTGCAGCTGACTGTTCACCTTGGACGGCGGCGGGCGTGGGAGAAGGAGCACTGGCCGCCGCCGCAGGGGCTGGCGAGGGATTAGCTGTGTTAGGAACCGGCTGTATCCCCGCTGGATTTGTTCCATAGGGGTTTGGAGTTCCCTCTGGGGGAGACCATGCACCGTAGTGATTACGTGCCGCGGCCTCACCATAATAGTACGCATAACGAAAGAACTGTTCGTGATATGTATTCGGGGCTGTTGGGGCAGGGGATGGGGCAGTTTGACTCACTGGAGCCGCTGCCGTGTATTGCTGCTGCTGTTGTTGGGCGGCCGCCTGAGCAGCATGGTACGCCGCCCACTCCGCCGACTGGGCCTGCCCTTGAGGGTCACTCTGCTGGATGTACGGCTGCTGTTGATTATAGCGTCCTCCCATGGACCCCGAACCTGGCAAGATTGAGGCTGACGACTGTTCTGCGACAATCTGTTCGATCATCTGCCGTACTTGTTCAGTTGCCTCACGTGTGCCCGTAACGGTCGCAATACGGTGTGTCTGTCCCGGCATGGGCTGTGATGGGATTTGAATACGTGTGTTTGTTACACTCTGCATGTGACGAATGACACAACCTTGTCTACCAATGCATAGTCCCACGTCTTTGTCAGGGATCTGTAAAAGAACGAACGGGTGAGACGACCGAAGGATTCCGCGAACGACAATCAAATGGCATGACAAGGACGTACCGGGATTTGAATGGTTTCTTGCAGACCCAAGGGAGCTTGAGGTCCAGTATGTCGCTTGTTACGAAGCAATTCTTCAATCTGCTCCTTTGCGGCATTCGCCCCTGTTTCCGTTGGATGTGTAATGTGGACAATGCGGACGTCATTTCCTGACTTATCCCCCGGTGGAACTTGAATGTTGGCCCCTGTCTGGTCCTGAAGCATTCTAATTGTAGATCCTTGCTTACCAATAACAAGACCTACATCTGCATCTGGCACTTCCACCTGGATATGAACGTGACCAGCTTCGATGGCCTCCTGAATTTTCGAGTCTTTGCCGCCAGATGCACCTCCCCCGCCCATGCCGCCTCCTCCCAAAAACCTAACTCGCTCCTGCACCATGCTTTGAATCTTCTCCCGACATTCATCGATCGCGACCTGTGAAGTCGCCGAAAGTGTGATCATACGCTCCGTTTGCCCTGGTTTGAGATCTCCTTCCTTCTGGATTTGCACCTTACATCCAGTTCGAGCCTGCATCTGCGCTATATTTTCACCTCCCCTCCCAATAATGTACCCGACGACACCATGAGGAACTCCAATCTCTTCTGTTATGAGATCTCCTTCGTCGCCATTGGCTCCCATCATTTCCGGAGGAAGATTTGCCTGCCCGATCAACTGAGCGACGGACGCGGGGCGATAACTGCTGGCAACACCCGTACCCCTGGTCGGGATGACAGTAAGAGATTGGTTCAAATCTTCTTCTTTGGCACCTTCCGGGGGCGCCTCTTGGGCATCCAACAGTGCCTGTTCCACTTTTGGTGCAGCCAATTGGACAGCCTCCCTCTTCCCCGAGAGCAATACATGAAGTGGCTGCTCGGGCATACCCGGAATCGTCGGTTTATTGGACGCACCTCTCCCTTCCAGGCCAATCGATATTACCTGTTTGTCGTCCTCGCTCGAAACAGACTTTGCCACTTGTTCCTGAATGGATGGCAAACAACGAGAAAAGAAGGACACATAATGTGACGCCGGTCGTTCTTCACTCGTACGGACCCAGATTCGTTTTTGAATGTCTTCCTCCTCCTTGGGACGTTTGTTGCTATTATCTATCGCAGTCACATTTGAAGCCGACAAGGCAGCAATGAACGCCGGGTTTGGAGCAGTAGAAGCAGCAGCAGTCTCCGGCATGACACCCCATCGTTTTCGTTTGCCAGTCGTCGAGGTCGAAGATTCAGCACTAGATGTACCGTTGGAGGACGGATCTTTCCCCGCCAGCTTGGCAGCGACTTCTCTGGCTCGTTTCAAGGCTTCTTCAGCCGACGTTGCGGTAGCGGAAGAACTCATATGCTGGTGTTTGCCAATGGTTTTTAATTCACAACGAAACAATGCCCTTGCAATAGGTGCAAACACGGCTGTGTTTCTGTTCTGATCGACAATGGCGCACGAAGCGTGCGACGGGGTTCCACGTGGAGAGACTTGTTGTTCAACCTCAACGCTAATAACAATAGCAGAAGGAGGGTTAGAACGAGTAGGAAAGTCGCCGAAGAGCCTCTTTCTTGGTCATCTTCATCATCCACCTCAAACAAGATCCGCGACAGGTCTCAAAACAACGTAGATGGTAACTGTAAAAGCCTCCCTCCTACCGATGAAGGAACTAGCCAGCTTGTATGGAAGTAAACAAAGGGATCAAAGGGACGACGTCTCTGTGAAAGCGAACCGACGGCGCTTGTCGGCGATGCAAAAGTTCCGCCGTCAACGTCCTCGACTTCTTGGGAGCCCAGGCTCCGTGACCCTCATGACTGGCTTACTCCTCCTCCTCCTACAACTACTACTATCTCCAAGTCACGCCATACAATCGCCAGGAGTCCTCTTGTCACGCGATGGAACAACAACTACCAACATGCCCAGTGCAATTGCGGGTCCGATCGACGATGCCCAGTGCAGTATCGAAGACATAGAGTCGGCAAATGATGCACAGCTATTTGTTATTCTTCAAGATCTCAAGAAAACATCATTCTTTCGATCTTTCGTGGTTGATCTAGATCATAAGTGTCCACTACAAAGGTGGACTTCGGCTGGAGACGCACAAGGTGCTGAGGATGACGAGGAAGAAGAATTTGAATGCTCGGGAGGAAAGGAGGAATTGGACGAAGATGCCGAGCCACTGTGCACGGTGCAAGTGGGCGACGACGGAGCCATGGGCTTTGGTGGCGGTCAAGCTGGCTTGTCCTTCACGGCAGATCTAGAGTCAAACGTCCTCTCCTCATTGGCACAAGACGGTTTTGAATCCAAAGCACAAAAGGATACCTTTGCATGGAAAACGCACAGCGATCTTGTCGTCGACGGCGGCGACTGCGACGACCCGACACACTCGGACACCTTTTGGATGGATATTTGCAGTAATATCGTTACGGGTACCAATAATGTTGTCAACTTGGCGTTGAATCCGGAGCGAAATACTGGCTACAATGGAACACATATTTGGAATGCAATCTACGAAGAGAATTGTATCATCGATGATGACGACGACATGTGTTTTGAAGAACGCGTGCTCTACCGCTTATTTTCTGGCCTTCATACTTCGACTACGTTATCCATTGCTATCAACTACTACCCCCCTTCGAAACGGAAGGGACGTGAGGACTGGGAATCTAATCCAAAATACTTCATGGAAAAGTTTGGAGACAACCCGGAATACATCCAAAACCTACACTTTTCATACGTCGTTCTTTTGCGAGCTCTACAGAAAGCAACTCCATTTCTAAAGAGCTACGAAATCAAGACAGGAAATGTAACGGATGACCAGTCGGCGACAAGACTACTGGGACGATTACTCGACTCTGCTATCTTGGACTCTTGTAGTAACGTCTTTTCGGCTTTTGACGAATCTCTCATGTTCAAGGAATCCGACGACGAGAAGGTTCAGTCGCTACAGAAGAGTTTCAAGGGCGTCTTTCACAATGTTTCTTCGATCCTAGATTGCGTTCAATGCCAGCAATGCAAACTTCACGGCAAAATGACAATGCTAGGGTATGGAGCAGCTCTCAAAGTACTTTTCATGAACCAGCCATCGCTAGAAAGAAACGAGGTGGTAGCTCTTATCAACACCGTCGGCAAGTTTTCTGAGAGCATTCGTCAAGTCCGAGAATTGACCCATCTTTACTGGGAAGAAGAATTGGGCAAAACACAGTTTGGAGGAGAGAGCTCGTCAGTGGCTCTCGCAGCTGACATCGATCCCGCGTCGCTGGAGGTGGTCGAAAAAGCGGTCGCATTGGCCGCGTCTTTGGGGCGTGATGGACGTATACCATGGGAACGAGAAGCAGAACTAGTGCAACTTGCTCTCAATCGCAAACCAGAACTCCTGATTCTAGCCAAACATTATGCGCATGATGCGAACAAGTTCTTGCACTTGTCCAGCACGATTACGTCCCTTGCTGCGCAGCAACCAGAGTACGAGGACCCGGATGCCATCATCGTGGGCAGTGGACTGGCGGGTCTCGCTGCGGCCCTGAACATCCTCGATCGCGGAGGAAGGGTCGTCGTTCTTGAAAAGGAGCATTTACTAGGAGGAAACTCGAATAAAGCCAGTTCAGGCATCAACGCGTGCTGTCTTGAAGAGGACAATACTACAGACACTCTGGAAATGTTCCGTGCCGATACAACTAGGTCTGCTGGTGACTCAGCCCGTCCCGATTTGATTGAAACACTTGTAACGAATAGTGGCGACGCAGTCTCGTGGCTAAAGAATCGGGTAGGTGTTGACCTCTCTCTCCTTGCCCAGCTAGGCGGGCACGGGTCGAAGAGGACTCATCGTCCCAGCAATGGTATGGCAGGCGCGGAAATCATGTTCGGGCTGCAGAAGGCAGTGAAGGCTTATGAGAAGTCTGGCAAAGTACAGATCATTCTGGATGCTCGAGTCACAGGGCTATTGAACGATGACAGCGGAAGGGTGATTGGCGTGAAATACACATCGCTAAAGGATGACAGCGACCAAGAAATCGAGCTTTATGGGGATAATGTGGTCCTCGCAACTGGTGGTTTTGCTGCTGATCGATCCCATGGCTCATACCTTGAGCGTCACCGACCTGAACTTCTGAAGATGCCCGCCACTGCGGGACCGTTCTCGACCGGCGACGGTATTTCTCTGGCGACGTCCCTTGGGGCTGCAACCGTGGACATGGACAAGGTTCAGATTCACCCGACAGGATGGGTCGACCCTGCGGATCCTGATAATACCAGCAAAATCCTGGCCGCGGAGTTAATGCGTGGCGTGGGCGGCATTCTCTTAAACGAGAAAGGCGAGCGCTTTTGCAACGAACTAGGGACCCGAGCTTACGTGACCGATAAAATGCTCTCACACAATCCTGCATATGCCAAGACTGGTAAGTGGGACCAAACGGCAGATATTCCCACATTCTATCTTATTTTGTCGTCATCTGCAGCTGCCGACGGAAAGAAACACGTTGACTTGTATAGCCACAAGGGTCTGTTGGAGAAGGTTGACGGAGTTGCAGCCCTGGCTGAAAAAACCGGTCTGTCGAAGAAGTCTCTTTTGGCAACGTTGCGGCAGTACAGACAAGATGCCTCAAAAGGGAAAGATTCCTTCGGCAAGACATCGTTTCGTGGCGTGCCCCAGGAGGATTTAGAATCGGAGACCTTTTATGTCGGACGCGTGACTCCTGTCCTTCATTACTGTATGGGCGGCATAACCATAGACGTAGAGGGAAACGTTTTGAATGAAGATGGTGACATCATCCCAGGCTTACATGCCGCTGGAGAAGTGACGGGGGGTGTCCATGGTGTCAACAGACTTGGGGGTAACTCTCTGCTTGAGTGCACCGTGTATGGCACTATCATCGGAAAGAAGATCCCAGTCAAGGTTTCGTTGTCTTCGAGCAACACAGTGCTGACACAAGATGCGCCCGAGAAGGAGGAAAAAGAATTGCGTTTGGTATCTCTCTCGGAACTCGAGGAACATAATACACCAGAGGACTGCTGGGTGTTGATCGACGATATTGTTTACGACCTGACAGAGTTCGCGGACGAGCATCCCGCTGGGCCCGCTTCGATTCACGAACTGGCCGGGAAGAATGGCTCCGAAGCTTTCTTTGCTGTCCACAATTCTCATCTTCTGGATGATTTTGAAGACGAAAAGATCGGAAGGATAGCTCCGCAGTCTTCGGGTAAGACGCGTTCCAGTCCACCAAAGTCTGGCGCCACGAGACAAGCGGCCGGTGGTCTTTTTTCTTAGTAGTTATTGAAA
>Ga0222719_10003549_pt1 | contig 13851 bp, 14 predicted proteins | sample C33_34DmetaG_FD_165039 | JGI IMG/M metagenome (GOLD analysis project Ga0222719, IMG submission 165039) | Estuarine water microbial communities from San Francisco Bay, California, United States - C33_34D | ecosystem: Environmental > Aquatic > Marine > Unclassified | place: USA: California...
AAATTGAGATACCAAAAATCTCTCTATACATTGTCAACATAGTAACCTCGCTCTAAGTAGGAGTTTTGACGATGTACCCATACGCCCCTTATGCTCGATTACACGGAACACCCTCTGCAACTTTCGAAGCTACTCAAGCGGGAAAAACAGCACGTGAAGCAGAGAAAGCCAAGAACCCTTACTATGGATATACCATAATCTATGTAACGGATCGCCTATACAATTCTCCTGAGTACCAGCAAGCTGTGAAGGCTCAGGACAAAAATCAAGCCATCGAACTCATTGTAAAGAATTCGGCTTTTGCTGTAATGGACGATATAATAAACGCTCCTGAAGGAGGCACTTTACGCAAAGAAGCCATTAAGGTGTTAATGAATAAAGAGCCTTCAAAGACGCTTGAGGGTAAAATAGTACGAGAGTTAAGTCAAAATAGCAATCGATCAAAGCTATTAAATGCTTATCTCAAAGGTGAGTTTATCCCTAAAGATATTATCGATGATAGTATGCGTGTGCTATGTCTTAAATCAACTGATTCTAGTGATTTCATTGGAGATATCCAGCGAATTATAAATCTTGGCAATCTGGGTGAATACCCTATGATTTACCCCGATACTCTTTCAAGTATAGTTGTTACCCCTATCAAGGACGAGATTCGTATACTTAGGAGTCGAGATACAACTGCATCTTCAGAAGAAGAAGAACAGTCATTTCTTATGCGAAACAAAGTTTGGATAGGGCTAGGGGTAGGAGCTTTAATCGCAGTAGGAATCTACCATAGCCGTTCTAAATAGCGGAATTGTGAGTCTACACATTGATTTTAGCTAGAGCCAACAGACCTCCTCATCTAGAATTCACAAAAGAGAATTTGCAGAGAGATCTAGCTGAGGGGCTTACTGTAAAACAGCTCGTCACAAAGTATCAATGTGGCGTTGGTACAATGCGTAAGTACCTAAAGGTATATGGGCTGAATCGTAAGCTGAGACTTAGCCGTACAGAGCTAGAAGATCTAGTCTACAACCGAGGTTACAGCGCTGCGGAGTGCGCGGAATACTTCAAAGTCCCTGTACATAAAGTCTATAAAGATTTGAGACACTATGGGTTGAAGATCCCTCCTCCAAACTGGGAACGCGATCTTGATATTTATCGAGAGTACAAGCGCGGAGTGTGCCGAAGTCACATAGCTCGTCAACGAGGCATCAAGTACCCAAATGTCTTTGAGATTATCCGCAAGCTTGAGGAGCTTGAAAAAACTGGGCAATTGGACTTGACATATGAGAAGGGATTCATGTACCTTCCCTTTTGCAGACCTCCTTTAGCCCATATGATGTGAACTACTTGGCATTGTTTATATAAAGGCTAAAGGGAATCTCGCCTAGTTTTGTGTAGCCTTATAGGTGTCTGCGAAGATAGGCTACACGCTTATTCATGTCATCTCTAAAGCTAGAGCGATTCGTTTTGAGATTTTTGTATGTATTTCCCCCTTGTGTCTTTAAGGCTAGAGAGGTATACATACACATACGAACAAAACACGCGGCATACAAACCCGCAATCAATGCACGAGAAGATAAAGATTTACGATGAATATACTCATTCTTGGAGCTAAAGGTATGGCTGGGCATGTGATTTATGAACGCCTAGTTAGAGAAGGACATACCGTAATAGGAACTTCACGATTTGCAGAGTCTTATGCAGACCATAAGATTCGGATTTTCGATGCCTTGAATACTGATTCATGGTTCAGTTTCTTTGAAAGCATAGACGCTGATGTGGTCATTAATTGTATTGGTATGCTTGTGAAAGCATGCGAACGTCATCCTCAATCCGCAACTATCGTAAACACAAAGTTACCTAAATTCTTAGAGTCGTTTTATGAGGGTACCGATACCCAAGTAATTCACATCAGTACAGATTGTGTCTTTAGCGGTAAAGTGGGAGGTTACACAGATCATGCAGTACCTGATGAGACTCACATATATGGTCAGTCCAAACATCGTGGAGAGATTCGAAATAAGAAAGACCTTACAATAAGGACATCTATCATTGGGCTAGAGTTGCAAGACAAGCCTAACGCAAGTGACAACAGCGGTTTAATTCATTGGTTCTTAAGTCAACCGAGAGATTCTTTCATTCAAGGCTATAGTGAATGTTTCTGGTCAGGCATTTCAACGCTTGAGCTTGCAGACGCAATTGTTTGGTATCTCAACAATCCAAGTCACGGATTACATCAAGTGTCGCGCAAATCTAAGATCTCAAAGTTTGAGCTGTTGACATTGGCAAATCATGTATTTGATAGGAAACTTACTATTGAAGCCTCTTCAGAGAAAAAAGTGGATAAGTCTCTAATTCCCTCAGATAACTCGTTTGAAATTACGTCAAGCTATTCTGAAATGTTAACTCGTATGTGTTTAGAAGGTAAACGTAATGATTAATGGTACAATCTTAATCACAGGTGGAACTGGGTCTTTCGGGTCTACAATGGTGCATAGGCTTCTTTCAGAGGACGCAATTGATGAAATCAGAATCTTTTCTAGAGATGAAAAGAAGCAAGATGACTTACGAAAAGAATTAAACAATAGCAAAGTTAAATTCTATGTAGGGGATGTCAGAGATCTTCAAGCTGTCAGAAATGTTGTTCGTGGAGTAGATTATGTCTTTCATGCAGCAGCTTTGAAGCAAGTGCCGTCATGTGACTTTTTCCCTCTAGAAGCTGTAAAAACGAACGTTTTAGGTACCGCAAATGTACTAAATGCTTGTCGAGAGTACGATAATACAGTAAAAAAAGTAGTCGTTCTTAGTACTGACAAAGCTGTTTACCCTATTAACGCGATGGGGATTTCAAAAGCCATGATGGAAAAGACAATGGTTGCAGAGTCTCGTAACTGTAATGAGTCTCAAATGTTTTGTGGTACTCGTTATGGCAATGTGATTGCTTCAAGGGGGTCTGTGATTCCACTCTTTATCAAGCAGATTCGAGAAAAAGGTGAGATAACTGTCACAGATCCTATGATGACAAGATTTCTAATGAGTTTAGACGAAGCTTCTGATCTTGTTTTGTTTGCCTTTGAAAACGGCCAAAATGGAGATATTTTTGTACAAAAGTCTCCTGCGGCTACGATTGAGGTACTAGCCAAAGCAGTAATTAGACTGTCAGGTAAGACAGAAGAGGAGGTTGCGATTAAAGTAATGGGTAAACGTCATGGGGAGAAGATGCATGAAAGTCTTGTCAACGAAGAAGACATGGCAATTGCTGTTGATATGGAAAACTACTATAAAATCCCTTGCGACAATAGAGATTTGAACTACAGCTCATATCTTTCAGAGGGTCAGCAGAAAGAAAAGGCTTCTCCGTATTCTAGTGACTCTACACATCAGATGTCCGTAGATGAAGTTGTTGAGTCATTACAAAGAAATAAAGAGGTTTGCTTGCTTTTGAGGGAACTTTAGGGATGTATGAGGCTTGCTAAATTTCACACAACTCTTGACTAAGCATATTGTATATGATACTTGTACAAACCGACTAAGAGGGGTTTCAAGGTAAATCGAAAAACATACGTTCTTCAGAAATGAAGACTCCTAAAAAAAGGCTGTGGGACATGTCAACAGAAAACATATCAATCGTAATGGCTTACTTCAATAGACTGCCACAATTTGAGTTCACACTCAAAAAGCTTATCTCCTTCAACTTCAAAGGTGAGATCATTGTAGCTGATGACTTCAGTGACAGCGAGCAAAAAGCAAGTATTCTTAAGGATAAGTATACAGAACTAAACATCAGAGTCATAACCCCAAAGCTGAAAACAATGACTCCCTCACATAAGCTCAATTGTGCAATAAGAGAAGCTAAAAATGAAATTGTTATTATCACAAACCCCGAATGTGTATGGGTCCAAAATGTTGGAGAGTATATCTGCTCTCATTTGAGAGAAAAAGAGTACATGGTTTTTGGTTGTTTGAGTGCAACTGAGGAAGAAACAAACACATTTAATGAGACAACTGACTTGGGTTCTGTAACTGGAGAAAAATGGTACCAGCACTCAAAGATTAGACCTAATGCTTTACATTGGTGTGCTGCTGTGCATAAGCACGACTTAGACACTTATTTAGGTGGAGGATTCGACGAGCAATTTAATGAGGGATATTGCTATGACGATAATGAGTTCATCTTTCGAGTTCGAAAACACTTGCAAGTCATACAAGTAGATACGCCATATGTAATCCACCAATATCACTCAAGGTCACTCGAATATACTGGGCATCAACAAGAGAGTACTCGGAAGCTCGCCTTGGAGCGGAATCGTAAGTTATTCGAAGAAACTAAGAGAACTTATGGAACTGTAGAGTACAAAGGAATTTTACCTATACCGAGAAATTCATAAAGACTATTGTAAGTAAGTTAGGGGCTAGAGTTTCCACCACACCCCATTTCAACAAAGAAAAAATTTAAAGATAAATGTCAAACTCTAACATATTTGTAAACGTTGAAGCCATAAAGTCAGCAAACCTTATTCTCAACAAAGAGTATGAGTTCTCTCAAAAGATACAGCTTGTAAAGGGTCTGAACAAGATCGAAGTTGTTTATCCCTTTAACAAAGGGGCGAATTCAAACATACAGCTCCGAACACAAATCCGTGAACGCCGAACAAACAAGCCTCTTCTTCGAACGTACCCTAGAAATTTATTTGGAGAGGAGGTAGATCATTACATAAATATGAGTGACGCTACCGAGGCAGTTCTGACATACTATATAAAAAAGACAACTGAATTTGATGAAGTTCCAGACTTTTTATTTTCTCCAACCTTCCAAGTGTCTGCGTTTACCTCGATGAATACTCTTGTGGATGAGGTGATAGTGATCAACCTAGAATCTCGAAAAGACAAGATGCAGAAAATGAAAGCTCAGTTAGACAACTTAGATATTGAGCATACATTTTTCTCGGCGGTAGATGGTAGGAAAGAAAGCGTTTACAAGGAATGGTTTAGACATATACGGAATAGAAAGTATACGCCAATTGAAGCAAAGTTGAATCGTCCAGAGTTATATTACTGTGGGGCTTGGGGTTATAACGAGACATATATTCAAGTGCTTGAGTACGCAATTGAGAAAGGCCTAAAGTCAATTGCCTTATTCGATGATGATGTTTACTTCCACAAGGAATTCAATAATCTGCTAAATACGTACTCTGCATCAGAAGAATATAAAAATGCGGAATTGGTGTATCTAGGGTGTAGGCTTCAAGATATTGATCGATCCACACTACCAAGCCTAATGACCTCATACGCAGATAAAGTGCTAGGGTCGTATGGTATTATTCTAAAGTCTTCTGCATTCAGTAAAGTATTAAACTGTTTGAAGCTAAGAAGTCATGTTGTTGATGGTAAGCCTTTAAATCAAATTGTAGAAGAGGGTAAGGCACTCATTTTGCGAGAACCTCTTGTCATTCCTGAATACTCAGGTTCGGATATTCGAGCTGATAGAGACTCAAGCGAAATGTACAAGAGCCAATCTATCGACATAGAAAGATTCTTTCTCGAAGTCATCCCTCGAAACAAGTACAGAATAGATTACTTGGATTCAAAGCCGATAGAGAAGGATGTTAAGTATTCTGCTGTATTAGGGGTAAAATGTAAAAATCGGTTTGCTTATGTTAAAGATTTCGTGGACTCCTTTAACAAGACAAGATCTCCAGATGTGTATTTTAAAGTCTATGTAGCTGACACATCTACAGATGAGCAAGTAGCTAAGGAAATTCGAAACTATATCGACAACTTGACCCTGCCAAACACACAAGTTGTTTACTTGAGATTTCAGGATGCTTCCGTCACTGACTTATCTAATGGGATTCTTTCAGAAGTTTACAAGTGGGATAAGCATTCTGTCCCTACAATTTTCATGGCTGACGAAGACCTTACCTTCCTAAAGAAAGGTTGGGATCTAAAATACATAGAGGCTGTGACGAACACACCTTATAAGCACCTTGTATTCTATGATACTAGATGGAGGAAGCCTACTCGTAATGAGAAAAAGAGTATTGGACATGTTAGGCTTGTAGCAAAAGCAAGTGCTCACTCCGCACAAGGTGCATTTTTTGTACTATCTAGCGAAATCTTAGCACAAGTAGGTATATATAATAATACTCTTTTTCCTACAAAAGGTGGGGGACATCTAAACTACACATATCGTTTATATAACGCTCTAGGTTTGGACACAGACTGCATTTTTGACATCGAAGATAGCGAATCGTATTTAGCTCTACAACCTAGAGATTCATATATCAGCACAGGTAACAGTCTGTCACTTTACCACCAAAAAAGAATAAACTCAGATGCTGTTAGGGAGGATTTCGAACAAAACATCGTGTGCGAAGACTCGAACTTCAACCTCTACACTCCATACAAAAGTTAATTCGTCACAATGATAAAAGTGTACTTGCAAGACATCTCTCCACAGATAGAATATATAGGATACCGGTATCTACACAAAGTTGCCCTTTTAGAGCTGTATAAGCAATGTATTGAGCTTAATGACGATAAGGTGCATTTTACGATGGATGTAAATGAGCAACCTTTCGATGCTTCATTCTCTTGGGGTAAGCTACACAAAGGTGTAAAGTCAGACGCGCATTGTGCTATGTGGGATGACATTCACTATTTCACACGCGATGTGGCTGAAAACAGACATGTCCTGTTTAAAAGCGCATACGCTGTATTCACACCTAACTCTCATCAAGCGACCAAAATACACAATTCAGAATTTGAGTATTTAGGCGAGAAGCTTGTGTTTTTCCCTTACTTTACAAGAGAGGGAGACATCATACCTTCAAATACGGAAAAGAAGAATAAGTGTCTCTTACATGGTTCTATTCCTAAAAGCGAAAATATCTACTTGCTAAGACAGAAAGTGTTTAAGTACAGCAAAAAGACAGACGCTATAGATGTTTTAGATAGAAAGTTAAATTTATGGGGTAAACCTTACATTGATCGACTCTCTGAGTATGCCTTTGTATTTTCAGTGTTGAATGGGTCAATAGATGAATGTAACCCATATGAACCTTGTGGCAATCAGTACTTGCTGATGAAGCACATAGAAACGCTTACATCAGGCTCAGTAATGATCGCTGATGAAAAACCTGCGTTTAGGGAAATGGGACTTACTCCGTGGGAACATTACATTCCATGCTCTTATGCAGATTTTGAGACTGACAAATCCGCTAGATCCTTCATTGAGATGTTAATGAGTTTACCTTTAGAGCAAAGGGAGTCGATTGTTGAGAAAGGGCAGAGTGTTTTGCGACAAAGGCATACAGCAAAGCATCGCGCTAAGCAATTGTACAATTACTTTAGTAGCTTCTAAAGTGGGATATTCAAAAAGACTTTGAGCGAGAAGCTCATCGCGAGTCTCTAGAGTTCCAGAAATTAAGTTCGCTCTTTACCATTGTATCTAAGCTGTCTTGAGCTTCCCACCCTAAGCTCAGCTTGGCTTTTGACACATCTGCGAACCCTTCGGCAACATCCCCAGGTCTTCTTTCACCTATACGATAGGTTATGGGCAGATACTGCTCAAATGTGCTCAAGACCTCCTTAATTGAGTATCCTGTACCTGACCCTACATTGATTGCATGGAAGCCTTCGCTTAGCTTCTCTGCTTGGATGGCGGCTAGGTGCGCTTTGGCTAGATCATGTACAGATATGAAATCTCTAACACAAGTCCCATCACTTGTAGGGTAATCTCCTCCGTTAATCACAAACTCTCCATTGTTGCGAGATTGATAGTTTGCGATTGATGGGAAGAGAGACGCTGGAGGGTCTGAAGATAAGTCATCTCCAAGAAATCCTTTTTTAGAAGCTCCTACAGGATTAAAATATCGAAGCGCAACAGCTTTGAAATTGGGATTTATGTTTACGAAGCTTTGAGAGAAATCTCTAAGAATGGCTTCACACTGAATCTTCGTCTGGCCATATGGGTTTGTAGAGCTTAAAGGAGAATCTTCGACTAAAGGCAGCTGAGAGTTATCTCCATACACAGTCGCGCTCGAACTAAAGACAAGTGTTTTTAGGTTAGGTAAAGTCTCTGCGAATCTCAGAACTTCAATCGTCCCATGAACATTTGTTGAGTAATAATCTAAAGGGCGGTTGAACGACTGAGTTAAACTTTTGAGTGCCGCAAAGTGAATGATATGCTCAATCTCTTCAACAGCAAAGCGTTTAAGCACCTTATAGAGGTCACTCCTAATATCCCCACCTATAAAATTAAAATTCTTATACGCCTCTGACCCAACCTCTTTTTGAATCTGGCTAAGCCTCTGTAGTGAAGCATTAGATAGGTTATCAAACGCGATCACTTGAGAGCCTTGTGTTTGTAGAATCTCAGCGACTGTATTGCTGCCAATATATCCTAAACCGCCAAGAACCAAAACTGCCATTAGACACCTCTTTTTTCATACGTGAGGTGACTAGGTTTATCTAACTTGGTAAGTCTGTCAAGAACCTTTGGTCAATCCACACACTATTTGTGTGGTGGTGCTCAAACAGATTTAGGTTCGCAAGAATCGCCTCCTTCGTGATCGCTCCTCGAAACACATACTCGCCTCTAAATCCTGTAATCAAGGCATAGGCATCTGTTAGATTTCGGAGCTTAGAGTTCACAATGATCAGATTCCCTGTAGCATACTTGGTAGTCTTAACATCGACAGACCTCCCTAAATAACTACAATCCCCTTGGTCACTCTGTAGCTCCGCGCTCATTGGAGAGATTGTCCGAATCTTATCCCACTCAGATTGAGGAGCGCTCACTAACTGAGCAAACGCAAACTCTCCACAGACCCCCTCCCCATCAATCTGATACCAGCTTGCATTCGCTCGGCACTGATCTTCCACTCCATTTTTGCGGTTGCTTAGATGTCTTCGCTTACCCAGATCATACCCTTCATCTATAAGCACTTGAGGAAGTGTAATTCTCGTTCCTTTGATTATCGGCATTCTTAAAAGCTCTTTCGCTTAAAGGCTTGTTGACACGCTTCATAAGGTTGTATATATAAGGTATACAACAAGGCAAGGTAGGTCAAGCCTTTTTACTTAACAAATAGATTGCGCGAGGTAAGTTGATGACAAACTCTTGGGTTTATGAAGTTCAAAAAGAAGGCGCTAAAGGAGCGCAAGTTGCTCAAATACAAAGGAGCTTACCTACATGGGCTTCACCCGAATTACTCGTTGCAGATGGAATCTTTGGCTCTAAAACAAAGAGCGCTATCATCAACTTCCAGAGCTACAACAATCTCCCTCAAGATGGCGCTGTTGGGAAAGTTACCGGACAAGCACTCAAAATTTGGGCAGATGTTGAAAAAGGCTTTGATATCTCGCATTGGAATACAATCATTTGGGATCAGGTCCCTTCGGACATAAGATTTGTAAATGTTAAAGCTACCGAAGGTAAAACATATGTAGACCCAAAGTTCCAAGAGTCTGTAATCTTTGCTGAGCTTGAAGGCCTACAAACCAACGCCTACCACTTCACAAAGTTCGCTAATCCTCCTCATCAAGAAGCTTTTCACTTTCTAAGTACAATCTATGGATATAACATCAAAGAAGCATTCTTAGACTTGGAATACCGAGAGTCAGGTTTGACCTCTACAGAAGTACACACTTGGATTGATGGCTTCATGTCGGTAATCTCCAAGTTCTTCAAGGGCAAATGTGGGATCTATACGTCAAGTAATTATCTAAGGGAGATAGGCTTGCAAGCGGATACAAGCTTATCTCAATATAAACTTTGGGGAGCTTCTTGGGGTGATCAACCTAGAGTTGTACCTTGGGAGACATGGAACTATTGGCAGTATACTGCTCTTGGGGAAGTTCCGTGGGCTACCGAAGAAATCTGCCTTGATTATAGAGTTGTGCAAACTTCTAAGTAGCAGATAAAGCCTTGACAATGTGGGTATAGGTGCTTAAAACTCTAGTTGCTAAGGGTGGAGAAGCCCTTACTCTAAACTTAAACATGACTTTGTGAGGTTACGTCATGCAAGAATTCAGACCCCAATTTGGCTATGCGCTTGGCGCTCAAGTCTCTCAAGATAATATTGAGAAGCGTGAGTCCGGCCTATTGCTCTCTAAAAGTACTGCTGAAGAGACGATTGTGCGCTGTCAAGTTTGTACAATTAACCAAGACTCTAAGTCTCAATCCCCAGACCTTGAAGTTGGGGATACTGTTATTCTCTTTAAAGAGGACGCAGGCCAAACAATTGTACTTGAAGGTAAACCATACATCATTTTCCATGCTACCGCTGTAGTCGGTAGATTGACCGAAGGAACCCACTAAGAATGAGCGCAAAAGACTTTAGATTCGCAGAAGAAGCTCGCCAAGCTATGTTGCGAGGTGTGAACAAACTCGCAGATACTGTAAAGGTAACTCTTGGCCCTGCAGGTCGAAATGTTGTCATTAAGAAATCGTATACATCTCCTCTCGTAACAAAGGATGGTGTGAGCGTTGCTAAGGAAATTAACCTCAAAGACCCTTTTGAGGATATGGGCGCTCAAATGGTCAAAGAGGTCGCATCTAAAGCAAACTCTGTCGCAGGAGATGGCACAACTACCGCAACAGTTCTCGCGCAAGCAATCTACCAAGAGGGTGTTAAGCTCGTCTCTGCTGGGAACAATCCTACTGAGATTAAGCGCGGGATCGACCTTGCGGTTCGTTACATGGAAGAACGACTCGTCAGCCTTGCAAAGCCTGTTGAGTCTTCCGCAGATATTTCAGATGTGGGTACGATCTCTGCAAATGGTGACTCTGAGATTGGTGGCATTATCTCCGCAGCGATGGATAAAGTAGGTGTCGATGGCGTGATCTCTGTAGAGGATGCTAATGGTGTCGATACCTCATTAGAGATTGTTGAAGGCTTATCATGGAATAAGGGCTACTTGTCTCCCTATTTCTCTACAAATACAGAGAAGATGATCGCAGAGTATGATAACCCACTTATCCTTGTCTCTGACCAAAAGCTCTCAAATGTGAATCAGATTGTACCCATTCTAGAGGCTGTGGTTAAGAGTGGGAAGCCTCTTGTAATCATCGCAGATTCTATTGAGAATGAGGTCTTATCTGCTCTCGTACTTAATCGCGTTCGTGGAAGTCTAAATGTGTGTGCGGTCAATGCCCCAGGATTTGGCGATCTTCGCAAAGAGTCTCTTCGTGATATTGCGATTGCTGTAGGCGCGACAATCGTCTCTGATCAAGTCGGTATCACCTTCGAAGAGTTGACGATGGATGAGCTTGGGACTGCGAAGCGCGTCTCTGTAGGCAAAGAAAGCGCAACAATCATCTCAGGCGCTCATAAAGGCGATTCTCTAAAAGAGCGAATTTCTCTACTGAAGAGTCAAATGTCTGAAAACCCTTCAGATTATGATCGTGAGAAACTTCAAGAGCGTATCTCTAGACTCATTGGTGGAGTCGCTGTCATTCGTCTCGGTGCGGCAACTGAGACTGAGATGAAGGAGAAGAAGGCTCGTATTGAAGACGCGCTCCATGCGACTCGCGCTGCTGCGGAGGAGGGGATTGTCCCTGGAGGTGGTGTTGCGCTTATCAGAGCAAGTGTGGGTATAGATACTGTACTTGACCTAAATGCGCTTGGGAATAATGAAACTCAAACTGAGCCTCGTCAGATGGGTGTGAATATCATCAAGAAAGCTGTCCAAGCTCCTATCCGACAAATTTCTGCTAACGCAGGTGTAGATGGGTCGATCATCGTGCAGAAGATTTTTGAGAACCCAGAATATGGGTTCGGGTTCAATGCCGCAACTTGTCAGTTTGAGAACCTGCTTGAAGCTGGCGTGATTGACCCCGTCAAAGTCGTTCGCTCCTCACTACGTCACGCAGCATCTGTAGCCTCCCTCATGCTCACAACTGAGGCGATGGTAACTGATGATGTAGATTCTGAAGATGACAATGCCCCTAACTTGATGCCTCATCGTTAATGCTATGAGCCGAAGCACTTTGCAGACATCAAGACTACCAATGGAGTTACGAAACTCCATACTCATCATTGTCGATCCTGATGGTTCTTATGCGGTGAGCTTTCCCGAAGATGAGGACATTGATTTCAGTCTTGATGCTGCAAATAAGGCTTTGAATGCTACACTTGCAATTGATAACCCAAGCATCCCTCTCAGAATAATGCTCTATCTAGAGGGCAGAATGCGCCATTTAAGCAAATTCTTATTTGGAAGCGTATGAGGTAGAACAGACATGAATTCTACAATTCTCTTTTGTGCATGCTTCTATCTCTTTATGTATGCTGTGTCTGTCGCTTTACTAATCCGACTGTCTCTTAAAGCGCATACTGCGTCAATTAGAGATGTCCTCGAAAAACTAGAGGTGCTGTCAAAAGAGCATCAAGGCTCTGATGTTGGTCACGCAGCGGTCGATCTATTTAAGACTTTTGTCAAAGAGTGCGCTAGAGGTGAGAGGAGAGCGCTGTTTTTTAGGTGCTTGAAGCTCTCAATACTCTTTGCGCCGGTTGTCTTCGTTGCAAAACTTTTCGACTCTGATACTTTTGATGAAGAGTTCTACTTAGAGTTTAGAGAAGCATCTTTAGCAGAGATCGAAACTCAACTCTGTGAGCTTGCTGATGAAGCATCCCTCTTACCCTTTAAGGTTTTTTTCACTCGCATCATATCAGACATTCGAACCTTGAGAGCGTCAGAAGGCGAGTAATATAGGCTTCTAGTCTGACAAAATAAACTTTGTGTTAGCGAAGCTTGTGCGCTAAACTTGGGCTACCTCTTTGCTGTCAACCACGTTTAAAATGAGCGAGTAGAACTATGCGTAGGACTAGGAAAAACCCTTTTGAAACGATCCTTTCTGAGGCGATTACAGACGAAAATATAGATTTTTTTTGTCAAGGCTTAGTATACAAGATTGAATTAAATTCTTGGGGTATTGAATTCAATCTACTTTCCAAAGATTACGTACAATCATGGGGAGGATCAAAGCTTTCTGAAACCTTTGGGGATCGTCAAGTTTGTGAAGCCATTCTGCAAAATATGTGGGTCGTGCTAAAATGTGTAAATCAGGTGTTTCGTGAAGAAGGGTATCCTCCTCTAAGAAGCGAGTATGGCTCTACGGACTTTCGGGCTATAGGGATTCATTTTAATTTAACGCCTGACAGTTTGGAGCAATTTAAGCCTGAATATGCTAAAATTGACTTTAGGACGGATGTCACCCCCAAAGAAGATTCCGAGGAGGGTACAATTACACGACATACCCTAACATACAATCTTTTTACAGCAAATGATGTTCGAAACAAAACCCAAATTATAAGAACTGTCCGAAATATTGTAGAGGTAATTCTTGAAAAGTATGGTACGGATGTAAGAGGATTGAAGGTCCCAACTACAGTTAAAACTATTGTAAACTCATTTGCACCAAACATCCGATCAGTTTCAGCTAAAGACATTCTAAACCCTGACTTGATCGAAGAGGAGGCTGTAATTACAGAGTCTTCCCCAACAACAGAGATTGATTCTGGGTGGACTCCTACTTGGACAGAATCTGTTGTTGAGACATTCGATGAAGATGCTGAAACTGCTGCACTTGAGGCTCTTGCGCAAGCTAGAGACTTGAGTAAGCATGTTAGCGCAGGAGATATTACACAAGAGGAAGCGCAAGAAGAAGCTCTCGACATACAAATCACAGCAGAGGCAGCAAAAGACACCGCGCAAGCGTATGAGCAACTCGGCCTCTTTGATAATACAGAGGATGAGAACGCTCCCCAAGAGGTGATCGAAGCTGCAGACGAAGTGCTCGAAGCGACAAAGACTATCCTTATTACGACAAGAGGTCAAAAATCTAAGTTGCTTGGG
>Ga0222719_10003550_pt1 | contig 13850 bp, 15 predicted proteins | sample C33_34DmetaG_FD_165039 | JGI IMG/M metagenome (GOLD analysis project Ga0222719, IMG submission 165039) | Estuarine water microbial communities from San Francisco Bay, California, United States - C33_34D | ecosystem: Environmental > Aquatic > Marine > Unclassified | place: USA: California...
ATGTTAGGATGTTTGCTGCTAAAGATAAATCTGGTTTAGCATATAGCTCCGTAAAGTTGTCATTAGATTTATCAAACGCACTTCTTAACGGGTCTCCAGTACCATCATTAGCTGTTGTCCCAATTCCAATTAGTTGTTGTGCCATTTTATTTTATTTATAATTGTGTTTTATCTGCTTTAAATACTGCGTTATCTGCTGTTAAATTTCCTCCAAAATAGCTAATCAAGTCCGCTGTAAACGGTGTTACTGGAACAAGTCCCCAACAAGTAGGAGCAGATAAATCGTTTATTGCGAATGTTGACCATTGTTTATCGACACCAAAAGCATCGTTGGTCTCCATATCACAGTATACCTTTCCCCAATTTATTTGATTCGCCATCTCTCTTTTTTAAATAACTATTTAATTTAATTTCGTTTTCTTTTTTTGGCTTATAAACCTTCTTCACTTCTTTTATCATAAAACCCACCCAGTAAAGTTTACGTCTCTCTCCGGATACATACCATCATTTTGATTGCTTACATATTCAGGATACAAAGAACTATTGTAGTTCATATGATCCATAAATCTTTGTGTATAGAACTCAGCAGTTTCAGTTGCGTGATTTGCAAGGTTCTTTATCTCAGACTCATTTACAGATGTAGCATTCTCTGAATTATGTTTGTATATTCCCCCATTAGATATTTGATATGCTGCATAAGGAATATAAGTCGCTTGAGTATACCAAATAAGCATTGGTTTAATATATTCATTCACTAATGTTTCGTAGTTACCAGATAAAGTATCAGCTATAATTTCCGTCTGTAATTTTTCATACAGTTTAGTGCCTAAGAATTGTTGTATCTCGGTATCCTGGGCCACCTCAACAAATTGAATTAATTTATCAGCATCGAGATTACCGTCAAATATTGATTTTCTCTTTAGCTCTTTTAATGTTATAAATAATGCTTTCATATTATTCTTCCTCGTTAGGTTCTACTATCTCTTCCTCAACCTCTATGTTTAATAACTCCTCCTCTTCATCTACTTTTTGACTAGATAACTTCTCACCAGTCTCCTCTTCTCTCTTAATCTTAGTTGCAATATTATCAAGCTCTGTGAACTCAATTGGTTGAAGAGTAGTGAAGTACAAGTCTAGCATTATACCGTTGAAGGAAAGTAATTCTTTGAATGCATCAATAAGTAAAGTTTGGAATGGTCTAATGACAATATTATCCATAAGGATAGAAGCAGTTCTAAGTTCTTCAGCATTATTACCAAATCCAGTATTATCTTTTATACCCAATAGAATAGGTGAAACAACACCGTGACCTATCATAATCTTCTCTCTACTTTCTTTAGCCAAGAACTCATATTGAGCGTGAGCATCCGGTAGGTGTATAGGTTCAACCGTAGACTGATCCTCTGAACTTTCATTAAAGGCCAGTATAAATCTACCTGCATTAGAAGACCCACTGAATTTATCATATATCTTTCTTTCGATTCTTTCTTGAATCTCATCAGAAGGAATACCATTATTAAAGTTCAATAACAGAGAAGGCTGTAATCCATTCTTAATATTGTTTAGGTGATAGTTTGACACCTCTTCCTCTAAAGAACAATACTGAAGACATCCTTGATAATCTACAGGGGAGTAATAATAGAATCCTGCTCTGTACGGTTTAACGCAGTATATTTCAATCTTCTCTGTTCTACTACCATTCTTGTATGAAGGTATTCTTTTAGGCTTGTCAGAGGGCTTTATATTGGCCCAATCGGGGTGATAATAATAACCTTTTACCCTACCATCTTTAGCCTTCTCAGCCCTTAATGTTTCCATAGGGAAATGATAAAGACCTGCAATTTCTTTCTTACCAGTTTTATAGACAACCTGGATAGCAGCTTGACCTAACATTTTAAGGTCATTAACCATCTTCTTTACGTCACTCGGTCTAAGAACGCTTTGCATTTTACCGAACATCTCAGGCTTCTCTGTTGAGTCTGTTGCGTTTAGTCCTCTACCATAAACCATATCAACAATACCATTGATACATCTTGAGTTTGTAGGGCTACCTAAATATCTCTCTATAAGTTCAGCGAAATAATCATTATTGTCACCGTACTCAACCCAATCATTTCTAGTGTTCTCCTTGATGCTTGGGATTTCATAGCCAGATAAGTTTAAAACCCTCATACTGTTTTTAACCTCCTTAGGGGCTTGTATTTTTCTGGCTGATCTAATATTTTTTCGACTCATATTATTATATATTGTTGCTCTTCGGTTTCGGAATCGTGCTGATTATATTCATCAGTATTTAAAGTATGTGATATTGTAGTATCCGTTTTAGAAGTGCAATAAACCTTGTCTCTGTAAAGTAAAGTATCACCTTGCTTGATTTCTATAGAGTAAGAACTTTCCTCAGATAGAATACTAAAAGTACATTCTATGTCTAAAAAGTTGCCATTTATAGTAGATGTTAAAGATTCTAAAGTCTCCGTCTTTCTAGTCCCATCTTCTATAATCACTAACTTTAAATCACTAGCCTCAGTATATTCCCTAGGGACAATACTTATGGTCTGAGCGTTTGTGTTTGGTAATAACCTTATCATATAAGTATAACTAAAAAAGGTTATTTATGTTCAAAAAAAAATAGGGTGACCAAACAGCCACCCTATAATTATCAAATGAAAAATACTATTAAGAGTTTGTTCCCTCAGTAATAGTAGCTGTTGCAGAACTCATTCCTGCGAATGGATCAGCAGCAGTAGGTGAAGCAACAAAGTTAGCAGGTTTTACTTCCATACCACTCAAAGTAAGTGTGTATCCTGATAGGTCTCCCATAGCAGCACCAGTTACGATTGTTCCTCCAGACACATCAGCTCCGTGCTCAAGACCCATAATGAATACATTTCCATTATAATCCTCAACAGCAACGTGAGGTCTTCCGTAAGCTAATAACTTAATCTCTTTGTGATCTTCCTTAGAAAGTTTTTTAAGAGTCAAGTTTAGCGTTTGCTCAAAGAATGTTGTACCATTCTCTCTTGAAGCAGTAATAGTTTGCTCGAAGCTACTAGCACCCTTCAATTCATATTTGTAAGCAGTAAAAGTCCCAGACAAATCTGTAATCTCGTCATCAGTTTCTGTAACTGTACCTAAATCACCATAGTCAATGAAATAGATTGCGTTCAGTCCTCCAACTACGTCTTTACAGGGTTCTTTTCTACCTTTAGTTAAATCACAAGCCATATTATAAGGTATTAAAAAAGGGTAGGTAGGCTTTTCGGCTTACCCACCCTTAATATTTATTAATTATTGTTTATTAGTCGTTAGCAGAGTTAGTGATACCGTAAGTTACGATGTCATCAACAATACCATACTGTACACCTGCAGTAAATCTCATTACGACTCTTACGTTTTGAGAACCATCTAGGTCAGCCATATCGATAACTTTAACTTCGTTGTGGTCAGATAATAAACCAGTACCGAAGAATAAGTTAGACTTCTCAGCAGCTACAGCAGTATCAGAAGCTAGTCCATTAGCAACAAAGATTTTCACTCCGTCAAAAGATAATGAACCGTTATTCCACCACTGAGTACCCATTGCATTTGTACCGGCAGCACCTAGTCCGCTAGAACCAAATCCACCTAAAGCTCTTACATAAGCTCTAGCAATGTTTTGAGATACATAGATGTTTAAGTCTTCAGCACCGTAAAGAGCAGAAGGAACAGCGTCTACGATTTTACCTAACTCAGTGATTACGTTTCCTGCAGTAACTGAAGTACCTGAAACCTCATTTGCTTGTGGTAAAGCAGCGTCAGCAGCTAAGATAGTAGATAGTCCGTTGAACTGTCCATTTGTAGAAGTATCTCCTGCCCAGATAGACTGCTCAGTTCTTTGAGCAACTTTAGCTGCAACGTGTGCAATTAAGAAGTCAGAGAATTTAGAAGGCATATTGCTGTGAGCGGAAAAGCCCATAGAAAGTGCTTCCCAGTCAGAGATAAAGTCTTTCTTACATAATTGTAGGTTAACTTGTTGCTCTTCTGGTTGAAGAATTCTTTCAGTAAGTGTAACAGTTGAAGTAGGATCAAAATCACAAGTTGCATCCTTAACGATATCGTCAGTAGCCACTTTTTTGATAACCTCTTTTAACTTTACATTCGGTTTTACAGTAATACCACCGTTAGCGATAGTAGAACCTTCGAGCAGAGCAGCAGCGATATATTCACCTGCGAACTCTCCTGCGTAAGTAGTAGTAATTGATGTAGTTGTTGCCATTTTTGGTAATTTAGATAATTGTGTTTATTATTTATTTAATCTTGCTAAAACTCTATCAAGAGTAGTCGCAGGTGCGTTTTGAGAATATAAATGTAAATTTTTACTCTCTGTTGCGTTCTCTGGGCTGTGAGTTAAAGGCTCTTCGTCAGCAGATAGTTCTTGAGGAACTTCTTGCTTAGACTCTTCTTTAGCCTCTAATTGACCCATTAGTTTTTCGACCATTGCCTTAACTTCCGCTAACTCTTCTTTAGTGGCATAAGACATTTCAGATTTAGGCTCCATAGCCTCAACCTCCTCAGAAGCCTCCACTTCAGGAGCTTCCTCTAACTGTACCTCTTCTTCTGTAACTTCTTCAGTGGCAGCCTCAAGTTGTACTTCTTCTTGTACATCTTCCTGCACTTCTTGTTGTACAGCTTCTTGAGTTTCCACCTCTTCAGTTGAAGACAAAAGCACGTCCTTTAGTTTAGAAACGATTTCTGTTGCTTTCATAAAAATTGATGTTTATAATTATTACTGATTAAAAATATATTGTTGTATTTTTATAGTGGACCAGAGGTTATTATCTCAGTACATCTAAGATATCCATCCACTTTTTCAAATTTGTATATCGGATATAAATCCCAGTTTCCATTATTAATGTAATCTGCTGTATTTGCTTTTAATGGGGTATAATTCACATCAGGTAAATCTGCCCAAGCGGTATAATTAGATGAATATGAAACGTGAGAGTCATTCTCATCAAAAGTTAAATTATCTAATGATGGAACATATAAAAAAGAACCAACTTCAATAGTATCTGTATCTACAAGAAAAGAAAAGAATGAAGTTCCTGCTGCATAATATGTTGTGTTTTGATAAGTATTTACCTCACTTGCAGTTAAAAAGTTGTAACTATCAACTACAGCATTTCCATTTATATCTGCTATTTTCTTGGGGTATCTATAGAATGTACTTGTATTGGCATCAGGTATAACTTCAGGTGTAGGTATGGTTACAGAAGGTGGAGTAACATTTTCAATCACTACCTCTATCGATTCAGTAGTGGTCTCTACCGGATCGCCACCTGCATCTGTCATAACTGCTCCATTCAACTCTATATCTGTAGCAACCTCTACAGTTTGAAAATCTGCATCTTCCTCTACCAAGGTATATTCAAAAGTTAAGTCCTCAGTTCCGCCTCCTTCAGTATAAGAAAATTCCCTAATATTCTCATCTATACTTACGTCTACCGTAGGAGTTCCTTCGGTTGTCTCTACAGTAACCTTTTCATTAAAAGTAGCTACTAACGGTAAAGCATCACCTACCTCATAAGTACCTGGAGTTACTACCATACTGATTATAGCAGTAGAACTAGAGTTAACAATTGTATTTGTTGTGTCTATTACAGTTATTGTAGATGACCCTAAGCTAGGTACATCTGTTGAGGTAGAGGAAACTGTATTAGTTGTGTCTTGTGCGTTTATTGTTCCTGCACTATCCTCACCTACAAGATGAATTTTACCGACTCCTTGAGCTCTCATAGCACCATTACAGCATTTAGAAGAATATGTTTTACCATCTTTACACAAACATCCCCTAGAGCCACCCTTAGGTGAAGAATAACTTGGAGTTTCTTTCATCTTCTTCTTCATTATCCTGCGTTTTGTGTACGTTGTATAAAGAATATAATATCCCATATTTTAGAATCTCCACCATCTGAAGTTATCTTAGGAGTTAGACCATTTGCCAAAGCATTTGCATCTAAATAATACTGAAACATTATATGGGAGTTTTGTGTTACATCGTTTCCTTTGTAGAAAGCTAAAGCCATATTAATTCTATCGTAATCATCAGCACCTGTAAGTTTAAAGTCTATATGGGTTTGATTTGCGTTTACTGCTGACTTCTTATATACAACAGTAACCATATAAACATCATTTTCATTTAACCCTACAAATTTTTGATTGGATACATCGTAAAAGTCTAAAGTTGAATGACTCCTAGTTATGATACCGCCATTGTTAGGTAAGGTAACCTCAACACCATCTGTTAAAACTAATTTACCAGAATCTCCCTCTCCTTCGCCATTATAAAATGTATCATCATATCTAGCCCAACCTAAATTAATTGCACCTGTTTGTGGATATACAATTACATTTTCATCATTATGACCCATATAAAGGGCTGAGTCAGTGCGTAGCATTGCACCATTTTCTATATTCACTGAAGATACCTCTGATTCTGTGGTGTCTTGAACGTGAACTCTGTATGAAGTGTTTTTAGTGGTAGCCATATTTATTGTTTAGGTACGCAATTAGGTACTTTTACTCCATTTTTGGTCTTAAAACCAATCATTTCATAGCCTTCTTGACAAGGATTAACATCTTCTAATTCTTCTAACCCTTTCAGTTTAGATTCAGTCCAATTAAGCATACTTTTACCTCCCCATAATAGATAACTGATAGTTCCACAAGCCTCAGGCTTACTAGGATTATAATATTCAGCAGCTCTGCTTAAATAAGAATAAATTCTTTTGAGTGTTGATACTGTAAATTTCTCTTTTCTAGCTAATTGCTGTCCTCTAACCTTACCTACCTGGGTAGCACATTTATTACCTAGTTCTTTGTTCCTTTTAATACCTAATTTAGCATTATTTGATGCAGATTCAGGATATCCACCATAAGACTCTAATTCCACCTCTTCAGATAGGCTTTCTAAGGCTTCTAGGAGCTCATATTCGGCATTTAATTCATCTAGACACTCAGAACATAGACTTTCTGGTAAAGACTCCTTAGGGCCGTCCATTTTGTCCGCAAAATACCCCTCTATAGAGAATCCTTTTACTTCACCTGCCTTAACTTGATTCCAAACGTCATCATTATTGACTTTTACAGATACCATCCAGGTTCCTACAGGTAAATCAAAGTCATATTTTCTAGATTTATCCTTTTTTTCATCTTCTATAATCCAAGATTCGACTACAGACATACCTTTGAGCTCTACGCTGTGTTCTAAAGTGCTGTTATTTTGATTACCCTTCATTAAAAACAATTCAGAAGCCTTTCTCACGGTATCTTCAGAGAAAAATATGTAATATTCCTCTTCACCACTGTTTCTATATATCTTTTTGTTAGGGATTAGGGCTGCACCCATCAAAATCCTCTTCTCTTTATCAACTTCAGCAAGTTTTACTTCCTTATGCTCTTTTAGAGCGATAAAATCCTCTTCAATAGCCGGATTTTCTACAACTGAGATAGCTTCAATACCACTAAACTCATTTTCTTCGTCTATAATAAGTTCTATAATGCGTTCCATATATAATTAACTATTTATTATTGATACGTTCTATATTTTATCCTAAAGACCTATTAAAATCAATGGTTCTATCCAATTCTTCAGCATCTTTTATGTCTTTATTTACTACAAATGCTCTTAATGGCTTCTCTTGCTGACCTGTAATTGATTGTGCTAATTGCGATTCAGGTGAAGCACCAACTACATTGAAATCGGGTGCTTCAACACTAACACCTGGTCCACCACCAACACTCCCACTTATACTTCCTCCTGACAGTATAGACTTTGCTCTATTAGCTGCAGCTAATACTGCTGCTATCTGTGAAGCATAAAATAGTGGAAACGCTAATGTGGAAACAGGTGCAGCTTCTTTGGCTTGTTGTTGTGCAAGAGTTAATCCTTGTGAAAATCCTATTCCTGTATTCGCAGCAATTTCTAATAATGCAAAAGTTTTAGATGCTTTTGAGTTTTCCTTCATCAATCCAGATATGCTACCTAATGAATCTGCATAATGACCAAACATATCCATTCTCATTGCATATCCTTGCCTATCCAATCTTTCCTGCTCTTGTGCTAATAGTTTACTGTAGAAAAGATTAATTTCATATTTAGCTACGGCTAATTCAGCCTCTAGAAGTCCTAATTCTTTTAACGCATTTAATCTACTTAAGTTTTGTCGCTGTTCTAATTCTATCGCTTGTATAGTATTTTCGTTAGACATAGCATCAATCTCTAGGTTTCTATTAAAGAAATACTCTCTAATTTTACCCATTTCTTTTAGACCTCTTATCTTTTTGTCAAAATTACCGACCTCTAAGGCATCATACTCTAACTTCTCTTTTCTGTCTGTTTTACCTTTTTTCTCTGCATAATCCTCTAACTCTATTCTTTTGACTAAAAGATTTATTTGCTCTTGTATTTTTATGTTTTCTGAATCTAGAGTGTCTAGTATATCTGCTGCTGCATCTAAATTAAATTTATTAAACTCCTCTTTCCCCTCAACAATAGACTCCCTAAATAACTTATTAATAGCCACTACTTTTTCAGCATCACTTAATACCTCATTCTGTCTTATTTCTTCTCTTTTAGCATAAAGTTCTCTAGCCTCATCTAAAGTTTTTCCACCCTCCTTTAGTTTTTCTATTGCCTCTAGTTCTTTATCTATGGCCTCTCCGGCAAGTTTCTCTATTTTTGTTTGAGCAGCTTTAGCGAAAGCCAACTTAACAATTTCTTGTCTGTATCTATTGATAGCAGCAGAGGCTGCATTTGTTTTGTTTTTTATGTCATCAAAACTTACACTAGAGTCGTTTAACTGCTTTATAAAGTCTGGATATTCTTTCTTAAGTCTTTTTATCGCTAATTCTTGCTGCTCTTGAGATGTGCTTGCATCTTGTAGTTTTCTTATATAAACTTCAAAATTACCTGCAGTTTTAGACACAAAATCACCTAAAGATTGAGTTGACTTCTTTAATTTTCTAGCCTCCATATCTTGCTTCTCAATCAAAGTAATCACAGTTTGAAAAATAAGTATTAGACCTAAAGGACCCATTAATGCACCAAGAAGAGCTCTAAAACCATTCACAACTCCCCCAGTAGTTGTTATTAAGGTAATCATAAGAGTGGACAACTGAGACAAGTTGTTAGCCATACCCCTAATTCCATAGTTAGAGTCAGATATAGTACGACCCAATTCAACAAGTGTAGCCCCTGCTAAGCCAGTCTTATCAATCATCGGATTGAGACCGTCCTTGGTGACTCCACCCATTGCAGTTTGCTGTTTCTTGAGGTCAGCAGTCAGCTTATTTACTGCATTATCAGCATTTACAAAACTCTTTGTTAGATTATCAATCTTAATCTTGCCCTTGTCGTTAATCTCAACGACATAAGTCAATTTATTTGTTTTATTAGCCATTTGCTCTTCTCTTTACAGATTCTTTTAATTCCTTTAATTTAGTTGGGGCTTTATATTTACCCTTAGCTATATCTATTATAGGATCAACCCCATAAAAATCATCAGCCTTCAATAAGTCTATCAATTGCTTTATCATTCTACTATCTCATTTGAAAATATGTTCAACAGCTCTAATTTGGATTCTCCAGTCATTAGGTTTGTCGTTATTGAGTTGATTCTAAATATCTTATCACCAATCTTTATTTGGTCGTTCATTCTATAGTTTATAATAATATTAGGAGGTAAAAACGCTCTAACCTTAAACATTCTCTTTAGTGGATTAAAAACACTTTCCACATAACTTTTATAAAATACCTCGTATAATGATTGAGACTCTAATTCATCATATGGAGCAGGTAATTCAGAGTAATTTAATCCTTGCCATTCATCAACTTCAGCATCAAAATTTAAGTTGTATGAGGGTGGAGTTGTTGAGTTACCATCCTCATTGCTGTTTGATGGTCTCCAGTAGGTGTCTATACCAACAATTGAGGAGGATGATGTCCAGTTTATTTTTTTGGTAGCTCCAGTTCCTTCAGATATAGCATAGAACAATAATGGTTTAATAGTTGTTGAGTCGTAATCGCCCTTGGATGGAGTTGATGGAGAGACTCCTTCTGTAAAGTCAAAATCACCTGTAGCACAATAACCCCACTGTATTGATGTGCCTCTTGTGTCAGTGTAATCGGCAGAGTTCAAATCTATTAATCTCTCATACTTTAAGTGAGAGAATGGTATATTTATCTCGTACTTATTACCCCTATCTATATTTGGAAAATTCCTCTTAACATTAAATTCAGAATCACCAAAAACCTCATTAAATTGCTGAAGATGATTCTCCATAAGAACAGTCTTGGTTTCCTGATAGGTAAAACTTATATCTGTAAAAGGTAAAACAGATTCAACAGTGTGATTAGATGCATCCACATATTTTTCTATTTCTATAATACCTCCTGATTTATTGTTCAATGCATCACTATAAAAATTATCCAATGTATCAACATATATTTTGCCATAATTTTCATCCCCCCTGTCATCTATAAAATATGCAGTCAAATTGAACATTTTGAACAACCCAGTCAGAAAGTCTATAACTTTCATTTTAGGCATAATATTAAACGAACTTGATCTTAAATCTAAAGTTAGAGTGAGTTGAGTATTTGTAATATCATACCTCTCGGTGAAATCTATAAGTGTGCCATCAGTAGCTTTGTATATTTTAATAGTAGAATCAAAATCTAATTTTGTTTTAGCGGAATATTGTATTTTAAACCTTTTTACAGTTCCTTCAGGATCATACGCTTGTATAGCAACTATACCTTGAGGTGTTACACCAGATACATATTCACCTTTTACTATCTCAAACGAATCACCACCATCAAGAACGTCCCCGTTAGAATCAACTTCTGTAAATGATATTGTAAAATTAATATCATCGTCAGTGACGGTTGTTATCGGTTGGATTGAATAGGATGGAGCAGAGCCAATTTTGGTTATTTCTACTATACCATCTGAAAAGGTTACTTCTGGTATATCATCAGATGTAGCATCAAAAGTATAACCCGTACAGTCAAATTTAAACTCTTCGTTATCTAATTCTTCTTGACTGTCAAATTCATCCTTTACACCATTAATCCAAAAGTATAAATTGTAGAAAGCAGGACTTTTAGGTGTAACATCATCATCTTCTAATTCTGCCGTAAAGAAATCCCTTGTAAATTCTATATTATATTTACTTTCTATAGCTTCTATTAAATGCATAACCCTAATAGCAGGTTTTAAATCTGTAAATTCAAGACCCCTTAGTTTACTAGTTCCGTCCCAATATAAATTACCATCAGTGTTATCCTGAAAAGGTATTGTACCTGAATGGTAAAACAATCTTTTCTTTGAAGTTATTAAAGGATATATTATTGCATCAGATTGCACTGATTCATCAACAGTAAAATCCAATCCATCAGTAAATCCAGATTTAACAACGGCATCTGTGTATTCGTGCTTATAATTATCTATATATTCTAAGTCCGTCAATTCATCATCTCCAAGAAGGTCTTTTAGGGACACTGTTTTGCCATAGAATATAATTTCATAAGCGTATGCTTTGTTATTCCTCATCTTAACACTATTAAGGAATATTTTACCCTCCCTAAATGGTGAGTAATTTATATGTATCTCAGCTTTCCTCTTCTGCCTAGCATCAAAAGAATTACCTGTAATATTGTAATTGTAGAAATGTCTAAATATCTTGTTATTCGTATCAGAAGCAGGTACAGTGAAAGGCATAGAAAAGTCAGTGAATACTTTACCGATATCTTTGACATCTTGTATTGTTGAGGTCAGTTGCACTGTCTCATTATCAAACATATCAACTAGCGGATAATTACCATCATTATCCTCAACATATAACTGAAGTCTCTGCATTATCTAACTGAGTTTAGTTCACTGAAAGCGTAATCAAACCTTACTGTGAAGTTCAATAACTTATCATATCGATCATCTTTATAATCTATAGTATTGTCTGTAGGTGTTACTGGATAAACTTTATTGTCTTCGTGAATCCATACATATTCAGACTGCATCATCTGCTGAATAACTTCATTATAGTCACTACATAAGAATCCTGTGTTTAAGACTAAGGACTTTTCTGATTCTACATTATGAGTTTTGTTTGTAGGTGAATATGTAGGGTAGAATTTACTAGTCGCAGTCGATTGCACTGTGTTTATCTTGTATTGCTCCCTAGTTACATTAGCACTCTCTTTTCTTCTGCCAAAGAACCATATATCTTGCAATGCACCAAACTTATTTAAGAATGTAACTTTATATGGTGTGTTTTTACATTCGTCTATATATGTTACAGACAATATAATTGTTTTATTATCTTCAGTTGTTATTGTAACTTTATCAGTTCCTAAAGGAGCATTTACACCCGAAGTAATACTTGTTGATATACTACTCATTATACTTGTAGCGTCTGCTTTAATTACAGTTGTATCGGCTGTATAATCTGTTGTATCAGCGGTTAAATCTTTGACTGTTTTGCCAAATGTTTGAGTTCTTAATGAAACATTCCCTTCAAAGAATTCTATACTATACAATTCATTTTCCTTATACAAAGGCACTCTAACTTTCTCGTCTTTCTTCCAGTAAATACAAGTGTTTGATTGCTGTAGTGGACTAGTCAACTGAGGGTTTATCTCATCCTCAAAATAACCATAACCGTGAGTTACAAGTCTAGTTCCTTCGTTTATGGTTTCTGAATCGTCATCAAATGTATTTGTTATTTGCCAAGATGCCCAAGAGGATAATTTAGCGGTACCATAATCTCCATCAAAAGATACTTCTACATAATCCTTTATCAATTCAGATATTTCAAATAATATGGTCTGCTCTCCCGGGATTAATGTTTTAGTCAGTGTATATTGAGGTGTTCCAGAATAACTCAATATCTGACCATCATATATCCAAAGTTTTAATGTTGCTGATGCTAATGTTGCCATAATTATATTGTATAACCAAATTCTCTTAGTGCTTGTAATACTATATCTGAATAATATGTTGGATTACTAGAATAGTCATTACCATCCTGAACACTAGTTATTATTTTTGCTTCTGACCTGTCTGAAAGACCTTTACTCCCCTCAAATCCATTTGTCCCATTATATATGTTAGATATAAAATCATTTCCATCTGCATTTTCAAAATCAACTTTTGCCAACACAGAAAGATTTGTACCATACGATACTGTATCTAAGAAACTTCTATATGAAGCTAAGTCGTCTATATAATTTTGATTTGCCGCAGAATATCCAACACCAGAACCAGTTTTGTAAGCACCAAGAACTTCATCTAAGAAAAATATATTAACAACCTTACTTGAGTCTGTATTTCTCTTTTCTAGCAAAGTCAATGTTCTTAAATATCTCTCCATATCACTTGCACTTATAAAAGGTGCTGATGCAAATCCTCCATAATCTCTCAATACTTGAGAAGCATTTAATACAGTAACTCTTTTAGAGTACTCTGAAGAATCATCATTATAAGCTGATATTAATTCATCTTTTAGTGTTCCTTCAGTCATTCTCTCTAATTGGTCTAGTGTAGAATTCATTGAACCAGAGTCATCAAATATTATATTTATCTCTACCTTATCATCTAATGTTAATTCTGGAGTACCTAGTTCAAAACTTTCTCCACCTTTTTCAGTTGTACCAGTACATATAGCAGCAGAAACAGTATCTTCTTGAGCAGAGACAAGTTGTGTTTCTCCATTCGCAAGTATTACTGTTTGAACATCTCCATTTACATCTGTATATTCAAATGTAGTATCCCCAGTAGTACAAGTGCCAGTAAGTGTATAGAAGAATGTTT
>Ga0222719_10003551_pt1 | contig 13846 bp, 9 predicted proteins | sample C33_34DmetaG_FD_165039 | JGI IMG/M metagenome (GOLD analysis project Ga0222719, IMG submission 165039) | Estuarine water microbial communities from San Francisco Bay, California, United States - C33_34D | ecosystem: Environmental > Aquatic > Marine > Unclassified | place: USA: California...
AAACATTTAATTCATTCTCGCAACGTACCAGTACAAATAATTTCCAACAGCTTCATCAGCGTTCCCACGACTCACTAAAAACTTTGCTAGTTCATTTTGGTCGTCTTTCTCGTATCGCAGAGCCTAGAAATGGAAAATGGTCAGTTGCGGTGAAAATGGGGGGGGGGAGAAAAATTCAAGGCAAAACGCTTTGTCAAGAGCCTGGCACGCAAGGCTGCACACATATCGACCAGCGAATCGTTACTTACCTGCACTAATTGTAGCAAATAGAGCAGTAATTCCTCATTATCCGCTTGATTTAGAATGGATACGGCGTAACAGCGAACATCGACATTCGTGAAAGTGGGCGACAACAGCTCGAGAGCAGTGGCGGGTCCGATAGGTGCCCACTCGTGCATGAGTTGCACTGAGGCCTTCGTTTCTACCGGATCCGACCAGTCCACGCACTTCAAGAACTTTGTTAACGCTCTCGAATCGTCTCTCAGCGCGAATCGGAACTTCCATATAAGATTTTGTGATTCTATGTCCAGTGGTCTCGTCGGTGGCAGGTTGATTATTGCTGACAAGCGTCGCTTCTCAGCACCATCTGGTTTCAACTCCATATCGACGACTCCACGTCCAAGACTGCGCGAAAGCTTTTGATGCTTACGTTCAGCGGGGTTTTCTAACATCAAACTAGCCTCATCATCGACGAGCCAGGTCAATCGCTGCCAATTATAAAATTCTGTGTGCGTATGCTGCCCACTCTTCCTGACCTCGTGAAACACCACCGGGTGCGCATATACAGGTAGCTCAACAGACAAGCGTAAAAAGTCATCCGTCGTCTTCGAAATATGAGCCTGCATCTTACGAATATCACGAATACGCGAAAATACCAGGTTATCGAGCCAACTCATGGCAGGCAGCGTCCCTTGCTCATATTGTACGAGAAAGCCTTCGAGCTGCTGAAGCTTGGCTTGTTGCTCCAAAAACTTTGCGCATAGTGCATCAGCATTTTCGAACATCCCTTCTTCTTCAGACAGAATGAAACTTTGTAGGCCTTGAAATAACCTAGATTCATCGTCGAAAATCGGCGTTCGAGTTCGTCCTAGAAGTGAGCCTGGTGCGCACCTTGCGGATAGAACTTCGAGTTCCAGAAGCGTGTTCCTTGGAAGGTCTCTCACCTTGATTGGAAAGTTGAGCTTCTCATCCCATTCTGTTGTTCCTTCAAAGTGCATGACGACAGTAGTTGATACATGTGCCGTGAGGTATTCGTCGTTTGAAATCAACCGCGCTGTGACAAAGACTTCGCTTTCCGTGCTACTGAGGTAAGAATGTGGTAGTTGGCCGTGCAGAGCTTTGACTCTCAAGCTGAAGTCTAAAGAGACGTCATGACTTACGTACACCTTTGCATTGGCGTCAGAAATCATCACTTCAAGCACCGTTTACCCCGACGAATCGCTAGCAATATCGCTCGTCGCCGCGAAAATGCAGCCGAGACTTAACGAGTCTTCTTTTTGAATCGTGAAGCGGTGCTTATGTACGTCAAGTTCAGTGGAGTTTCACGCGTGGCGCATACTCCGGGGAACACACGGCAGCTGCTGGAGCAGAGCTCTACCCCTCACTGTCTTGAGACAAGCGCTAGGATCTGGAGAGTTCGCGCCCGCTGCATACGTCGTCTAGACGTGCGGACGTCTTCAACTTTTCTCCTCTTTAAGTGGAAATTTTTGCTTCTCGAACTGTTTGCCCATATCAAGTTCTCTGCGAGACTCAAACAGACAGTTGGAACGCAGAAAGCGTCATAACCGGCACGTTTGTTGGCACAGACAACATGCTAGCGTGCAACGTGTGCTGGTGCGATTTAGATTCAGGTTCAGCGTACATATCGCAGTGCGACCACGTCTTTTGTAAGTTCTAGATTCTTGTTGCTGGGCTTGGAATGTCTCCCTCGCATCTTGTTGAAAATGTTCTCTCGTTGAAGCACCTCGTCTGCATGTTGTGCCTTTCGTTGACTGACTGCAAGTAAAACCAAAAACAGGTGAAAAAGACATTCATGATGCTTTACAGCATCGACAATGCACCGTGTGCGCAACAAAGATGGATGAACGGGACATACGTGTGAGTGAAGTTCAACCGGAATTGGTGGTACTCCAGCGCAAACTTGCCGGATACTCGCCAAATGATATGCTAACGGCAGTGGCCTATGGGATCAAGTTTTGGAATGACCAAATTGAAATTCGCTACGGAACAGAGCTCGAGAAGTCATTCACGAGTGCCCAGAGAAATGCGGAGATGTACAAACGGAAACTTCAGGTGCGCAAGCTGCTCTCGACAACAAATCATATTGATACTGACCTCGACTCATCGCAAACAGGATGTACACGCCGCTTACAAGAAAGCAAAGGCTAAACAAGATGAACTGTGGTCACAGCTGAAGGATAGGGAAAAAGATATCCGAGAGCTACAAGTGCGATATGAAGAAAAGAGCCGAGAAAAACGCAGCTTGGAGGATTTCACAGCACGCCGAGGTAGTTTAAGCGAAGGAGCGCGAACCTTTGGGGCTCGTCCTGTCCAAGCCATACCTCGAACAGTTGCTCAAATCGATACTAGGATCCAAACAGAAAAAGAATCATGGCAACCGCGTCCAATACCAACTACAGTTAATGGTGAATTCCGAGATAGACGCAGCTATGAGCATTTCTATGGTGACGTGCGATCGCGCCGAACTAGCTTCAATCGCACTCTAGACAGTGCAATTACTCCGCCCACAACGACACAAGGTTTACGAGATCGCCGACCTCTGTCACCGTACACACGTCAACCCATCCAGACAGCGTCGGGGGAACGGCCACGCTTGTTTTCACAGCGGCGGATATTTTGAAGAAAGAATGAACACGAACGAGATCCGATGAACGAATGATAATTATATTCTACTACATTTGTGATGACTAAAATCGTTAAGCGCGAGAGGAATCCGCGATCGCTGACAGTCTCGCATAAGGGACCATTAGAGACCGAGTTGAGTCACCTGCCGATGATACTCTGGACGGCGACATTCATTCCTGACAGTAGAGCTCCTCCGGCTCCGTACACGGCTATCGCTCGAGGACCGCTCATACTCTTGTACAAAGCTCCTGCCCCTGCTCCAGCGAAAATCGAACATAAAGAATCGTAGCGGTTGTCTGTGTATGCCATTGACGCGCTCTCCAGCGCGGCGTAATACAGTCCAATACAACCCCACGTGTTACCAATAGATCTACCTCGTTGACTCACCGCGTTCAGCATTCTATTCAAGCGAAGTTTTGATGTGTCCAAAGATGGATCTGGCGGTGCCTTGAGGCTACCATACAATCCCCAACCTCCCCCGGCAATACTCCCGCCCAGGTATCCAACCCCAGTGAGGTACGTGAGGTTTTCACTCCAGCTTCTCGTCTTCACCGATCGTTCTTCATCGAACAGAAACTCGGGCGAATCCGACAGAGCATATATCGCCTTGTTCATCGAAGGATCAAAGGGACCACCTAATCCGCTATAAGGGTTGTAAGCACCAGACGTCACGGAGGGCAGCGACACGCTTTCCGCGGGAGCGCTGAAGTTTGGGCGTTCCAGGTTCTCCTCAATCGCCGTCGATCCCAAAGCCGGCTCATCTAGTGTCTTAGTATCCACGCTCGACGATTCGGCTTTCGCCTTGTCGCCTCTCTTCACGCCGAGCAAATCCCTGAGACCCATGACAACTTCCAGTCCCTGATCTTTATTCGCTTGCGGCTCTTTCGTCCCCGACTCAACGCTCGCTCACTTGCTCCGCTCGCGTTGTTGACTCAACAGACTCTCTTGTGACGGCTCGCAAAGGGCTTTTACACTCTCCGTCGACCTGACGCACAGCCTTGGGTTCGTGCTCGACACGCGTGACAGCGTCGCACTGACGTCAGTACCCGCAGCAGGGCTGCAGGAGAATCCTTTCATTTTGATTTTTGGCGCGCGCGTTGCGATTTTTGTCACAATACTGTTTGTTCATAGATCAAAACTGCCGCTCCAGAGCCTTTCGTTTGTCGACTGTCCCGCGGCGCTCGTTGACGGGACAAGACGACTTCTCGCGGACGTCGACCGGACACCGAAGGGCTCTGGCCGGGACGGATAGCTAGGTTATACGCGTCACCCGTGATTGAAGTCAAGATGATTTCTGGCGTTGGGACCGTGCCTTCGCGCGGGTTGAGCTTGGACAGGCCCGTTCGTGACGCTGGAAGACGCGCTTTGGGATCGACGGGCGGCTCGGTGAAGATGCAGCCGGTGCGAGCCGCGCGACCGTGTGGGCGCGTGGCGGCGAGACAGAGGGATGAAGGGGGGAGGAGTCGCGCCCATTTGGACGTCAGAACTCGAGCTGAGGCCTCATCGTCTTACAAACAACAACAGAGCTCTGGTTGGGTACTTTCCGAAAGAGATTATCCGCAGGGAGAAGTGATTCTGGGCATAGAAATCCGCTCACACTCTGTCAAAGCGGCTCCAGTCGACACTGCAAACGCAGAATTTCAACGTCCCGGGGTTTCTGTGCCTTTGGAAGACATTTCCGCCGAAGCGTTGCAAGTTGCGTTGGAGAAAGTCGCCAAGCACTTTTCGTGGAAAGGTCCAGTCGGCATCAGTTACACTCGTCTGGTAGTCCGCGCATTAGGAGGGACTCAACCTGGCGAAGCTTTCATGGCTAATTGTGTTCCCGATTGGCGGGGTAAAGTTGCCACTATGATTCATACAGAAGCAGCAGCCTATGCTGAAATGTATTTTGGTCCTGGAAGAGAAAATTCAGGCACTGTTTTGGTTTGCACTCTCGGCAAGGGCTTCGGTGCCGTGTTGTACGACCGCGGACAAAAAGTGCGCAACGCAGACTTTAAACACATCACATGGACATACGAGAGAGAGTTGAAGAAACTCCAGAAAAAATGGGGATGGAGTGGAGTTGTGCCCCCATTTCCTGACTCTGGAAATTTTCTTTCAGAGGTTGAAGAGTGTGGTCTCACGGGTAAATCATGGTGGCTCGATGAATTAACGCCTTCAGAGGACCCGTGTGCGCACACTGAAGCCGTTCTCGCTTGGGCGTCTCTCGTCGATCGATATTTGCAGAAGGTTGCCGCAAACGTCTCTCCAGAGCTGCTCATCCTGTTGCCAACAGGCCGAGCAACCGACGTTCGTGAAGACGTGCTTCTCACGCTCTTCAAACCTGGAATCGAGCTTGCGGGCCTTGATCCGAATATTTTATCAATGGGTGACTTTCCTGATCGAGCACTTGTCAAAGGAGCTGCAGTTGGAGCCCACATCGAGCTCCAAAGTAAGGCCGCCAGTGGCGTGTTGCGCGATGCCATCTGTAGAACGGTCACCAAGAGTTCTGAACTAAGAGCGTTTACAGATGTTGAACTTGACTGGGTGTTTAAAAAGTTGGACTCAAATAAAGATGGGGAAATTTGTGAGAGCGATTTAGCGACGTCTTCACGTTTCTTTGGCGCAAACCTGTCCGTAGCGGAGGTGAATGGTGTCATCAAGGAGTTGCAATGCCGTCAGCTGGGATCTGTCTCGCGCAATCGACTTGGTGAATGGTGGGCTTCGGAGCTTGATCACGCAGTCGTGTCACAGATTCAAAGCGCTCTTGAGCTGAAGGAAATTTTGAGCGCGTCGAAGGGAGAGTCACTGAATGTGAATGTGGTGGATGGAGAACTGCGCCACTTCCGAGACGAACAGATTGTCGTCGTACAAGCTGGATTCTCGTATTGTCGACCTTGCAAGAAATTTGAAGGAGTATACGAACAAATTGCGCGGAACTATCCGAGAGTTTCATTCTTCAAAGTGGTTGGTGATAGCACGCCGGCTTCCGCTCATCTGTGTAAGGACGTGCTTGAAGTTGCTTCGACGCCCGATTTCAGAATTTTCAAAGGGGGGGAGCTCGTGGCTCAGTTCACCGGCGCAAACAAAACGAAGCTCGAGGATGCCTTGAAAGGTGTTCTGAGTGAATCGACTGCATCAGTTTGAAGTAGTATTAGCTATTTTTCGTAATTACTAGTCTGCCTAACGTGTGAAAACTAAAGTCGAGCCAAAAAGTTACATTGCAGATGTCCAGTCTGCGCCGCCATTCAAAATGTCATTCAATTCGTCGCCCACCTTGTTTGGATCGCCCAGATCACTCAATGTGGTATACTTCTCTTTCGATGGATGCCACACGATGATTTTCATCATATTCCCCGTTCTATCATAGATATTGGGCGATCCAAACGCTTCGATAGTTGCGTCATTCACTTCGACGAAGGCGAGCAGTCTCTCTTTCTCAAATTTTCCTGCAACTTTTCGAAACGCGAGGTTACCTTCTAATGAGAAAATAGTGGCCGTGTAGACACTCTTTCCATTCTGTAGCACTCCGTTAATGTCGTAAACGGCTACATCTTTCTGTGTCATGTTGGCTTTCACAGCTTGTTTTCGTTTGCCAACACTTGGTACGCGCACAACCAAACGTCTTAGCCATGTCGTCCCAGCTGCTGTAACGATGGTTAGAACCAAAGGAATGATGTTGTAGTGTAGTACCATCAACCACAAGGACTCAAAAATATCTGAAAGATCCTGGATGAGCGCTCTCCAGATTGAACTATTGATTGGCATGACTCGTGCGTCTGGCAAGAAGTCAGTGCTGAAGTGTGCTGAGCGAAGTGAGTCATGAATGTTTGAGCTCAAGATATCGCCGATCCAATGTCGCACCCGACTTTGATTATCTAGTGCAACACTATCATAACGCACGATATTTTCCTTCTCATGATCGAAGACCAATGCTACCAGAGCTGACGTCTGACGATCTGCAAAACTGTTGCAAAAAGTCTTTGCCGCGCCGCTATCAATCCAAGTATATTTGACCTCATCTTCAATTGCTACGTCGAAATCTCGCTGAATGCTAGTCACGAACGATTTCCAACGCGTTAAAGACGTACTTCTTGGGCTGTCGACGATAACGAAACAAGTTTGAGCGAGGCCTCCGGGAATACAACCAAGCGCACCAGCGTTTGCCTTTGTCAGCTCTGGCACACTTTGTAAACGATGCTTTTTGAATACACTCTTCAATTTATCTTTTGAACCAACGTACTCAACAGTAGGCTCACTATTTTCCTTGAAAATGATCAAGCTCGGTACTTGAACGACTCCATAGCGCTCACTCCAAAATGTGCGTTCGTTATCCTTGAAGTCAATGTGTGCTACAGTCACTTCTTCTTGATGCTCTGTAGCGAGGTGTCTGAATAATAAAGATGGCTGCTTCGCCGAAATCAGTGCAAAGACACTTTTGCCATTCACTTTGGCCGATAGAAATTCCTTGTTGGCTTTCTTGATGTTCTTGAGTCCTAAGAGTTTTTCTGAAACAAATGTTGAAAGTCTTTCCACCTTGACGGGACCATGGTAGCGTTTCGCACACGAGAAATGGCGACAACCTGGGCGGAAACCAAATATGACGGGCAAATCAGACCGGCGCACGGGTATGGAAAACAATGCGCTGCTACCTAGTTTTTGTACAAGTGTGGCGCTGTTGTGTGCATCCACCCTGCCAAGTTGCGCCAAGCCGTGGAGCACTCTGGAAGACTGCTCCCATTGGGGGGCAGATCTCTGGCACAGAATGCTTGTGTCGTCGTATACTTGAACCAAGTAGGCTTTGTTACTTCTAAAAACGACCTTATCGAAGTTCTTCTCCGTCAGCATCATCGTCTCAGATGAGATGAGTTCAGAGTGTTGAAAACCAGCCCGCTGACTTATGCTATCAGCAGTCGAATCTGAGTCCCATGAACCTCTTCGACGCGACCTGGCTCCATCTTGCGTCGCCTCTTGGTCGTGTTCACCAAAATGGGCCTCCAAGTCGTACGTGCGCTTCCGCTCTGGATCTGAAAGAATCGAGTAAGCTTTCTGGATTTCAACAAACCGTTGACTTGCTCTCGCTTTGTCGTCTTCGCTAGAGCGCTGATGTTTGTCTGGATGGTAAACCAATGATAGAGAGCGATATGCTTTCTTGATTTCTACAGCACCTGCTCCTCGTTCGAGTCCCAAAGCGCTGTATAAATCAGCGCAGACGACCGACTCGCAGAGCAGTGCCAGCGTGATGAGTATCAACCAACGCCCCATTGCTGCTATTGCGCGCCGCATGTCGGTTCGAAAGACGAACTCAAAACCAGAAACGCGTGAAAGACATTACGTTTAAACCTACAAACGCGCTTCTACGCATTTTTCGAGCGTGCATTATTTTGAAGAGCGTGACAGTTGGAGGAGTTGAGACAACGGAGGGTTGCCTAGGGTTAGGCGGTGACTACTGCAACATTTTTCTCTAGTCCTCCTCATCTAAAGCTCCCACATATTCCGCAATATCATCTAATGGGAGAGCGTGGGCTTCAAAATCATCGTTTAGTTGAATTGAAGCCGTGGATTTGGCCTTGTTCTTCTCGAGAAGCTTTCCACGCCTTCCTCGAAAAGCACCAGTGACAACACAAATGCGTCCACCAGCCTTTGGGATGACCGTCTCTAACGCAGCCTGGCCGATTTCAATGGTCTTGCCACCACCTTCTAACTGTAACATACACTCTGTCGGTGTCAAGACATCTATGATCATTCCTTTCGACAGATAAAACTGCCCACCTTTAAAGCTTTTGCTCACTACACGTACGCGGATGTTTGGTAACAACCAAGGCTTGGCCTGAGACGCCGAGTTTTTCTCACGATCGTCTCGATCTCTTTTACTACCAACCTTTGCACGGCGACTCTCGCTCATTTCGACGAGTTCGTTCGACTTCACGGTGACCACTTGGCCGCTGGATGTAAGCTCAATGTTGACTTTGTCGCCAGAAATTTTGAGTATGCGTCCTGCCACACCAGCATGGCGACCAGATGAGATGAACATTATTTTGCCTTCTCGTGGTCCAGACTCCTCTCGTTTCACCAACTTTTCATCTAACGTCTTGACATTCTTCAATCCCGAGTCGGCCATGGCTTTTGGATCCCTGACCATGTCTGCTTTGCGCTCTCGCGTCTCACCAGGCTTGATGTACTTCTTCTGTGGCGCGTCTTTATGCGCTGGCTGTGCCCCTAGACCGAGACGTCCTGGGCGTGGGATGAATTCAACAGCCTCTACCATGCCTCTGTGCATCCTACCGACGGCCTTGCCCTCTTCCCAACCCATGCCACGAAGCATCGCCTTGCCAAAGTCTTCGATGGGCATCGACTCATATTCTTCTATCGATGCTTGCTCAGGTAAATCTTCCATATCTTCTTTGAAAGCTTGAAGTTCTTTTTCCTGCAAACTCTTACCTAGGAAACTTTCTCGTCCGCGATCCTCTTTGCTCTCCTCAGGCTCGACGGAGTCTGTTGGACCCATTTTAGTTAGACCGTAGTTGAGAACCCCCTTCTGTGCGACTTCGCCACCAGACGCAATCGTCTCGGCGACATGAAATCGTTTTTCATCTTCCAACACCTCTTCCTTGGTCGGTATGAAGCTCGGTGCCTGTTGAAACGTCGAAAAGCAAACGTCAGTACTCACATTTCCTAAAAAGCAGAGGTTCAAGGAACTTCCGTTTGGCACTCGTACCTTTCTCCTGCGACCTGTCCCGACTTCGAAAGTGTTTTTGATGGCTGGGATAATCTTGCCTTTATCTTTCTTCTCCTCTCGCGTTCCCTCAATCGCGTTTCCTTGTACACCGGTGACGTACTCGACCACCGGACCAGTATCATCCTCCTGCTGCACTGCCACCTTCGGTTGCGGCGCCTTCTTCTTCGAGAAGCCAAACGCTTGCATTATCACGAAATTCAGCCAAAGTGAAGAGGACGCAACGCCTTTAGTCGATATCTGAGAGGTGCTCGCGGCGCGAGTTGATCTCTTTCGCCAACGCGACCGCTACCTCTGACGCACGGGAAGGAGAGTCGCACGGGAAAAAGTGGGTGAATTCATCACACTCAGCTAATAAATGCATCTCTGCAGTGCACTACACGCGCACCTCAACGCGAGTCAGGGTGGAATCAAAACGAGAGGGATCGAAGCAGCGACTCATTCTATCGACTTAGCGTGCGTAAGGATGTCAGCGGGAGAGGGTGCGAAGAAGCCGTCGTTGCTCGAGGAAGACTGGATTGCGTTCTCTGCCAGAGTAAGAGGTGTGTGCAAACGCTCAGCTAAGATTACCCTGAATGCTGCGTTTACGTCGCTAGTTCTTCTGTTACTCTCGATCTTCACGGTACTTTTAGTGCGTTTCGTAGTAGTTCCGCGGGGACCGGTGTCATTAACGCAGGACCTCGTCTTTGACTACACCACTCAAGCACCTTTGGCGCGCGCAAGCTTTCTCGAAGAAAAGTTTGCAAACGTGCCAGTCAACTTTCAAGAAGATTCTTCAAAAAGGATTCTGAGACCGAAACAGAGTTTTGATATTGATGTTGAATTCACTGTTCCGGAGAGTGACTTCAACGTGAACGTTGGCATGTTTCAAGTGAATGTAAAGCTTCTGACGCCAGGCGGTAAACTGTTGCTCGAGAGTTCGAGACCTGGCATCGTCAAGTACACTTCGAAAGAAGTCAAATGGCTGAGAACGATCGTCTGGTGGCCATTTCATGCGCTTGGACTGATCGAAGAGCAGCAAAACGTACGCGTAACTATGGTGAAGAACTATCAAGAAGATAGTGAGACTCCCTTCACGGACATTCAAGTCATCATGAAGCCACACGCTGGTAGCTCAAAACTTCCTCAAATTTATGAGGCTTGCGCAACGATACACCTTAGCATGAATATCTTCGCAAAAGCGTTATACTTCTACCCTTTGACCTCGTTTGTGGTATTGGTTAGCTTACTCTGGTCAGGACTCAATTTCACGGCGTTTTCGTTATCTGTCATTTCACTTCTTGTTATGGGAAGCAATATGGAGGTTCCGTCCACCACTACTGCATCAGGTAGTGTCACTACGTCGAAATCAAAGTATGATACCATGATCGCAGATGGTGTGGATCTGGCAAAGGCTTCGCAAGCTGGATCTCCTCCGGTGTCAGAAGTGACCCGAGATCTGCTGGATGATGGACTTCGTCGTCGCAATGTCGCTGGATCATGAAAACATGTCGATTCGTTATTGTTCTAGTCTATTCTGTAACAACATCTAATTTGCACTACGTCGAAATCCACCAATCAATTCTGCTCCGTTTTCCACTCGACAAACTCATCAAGTAAATACGGCCACGCGTCATCGACGGTGTAACCTTCAAGTTTAGGTCCGACCAACTTGCTAAACTGGAGAACTTGGGACCAAGTGTCATTCGAAATGGCCTTTCCATGGTTCTTTTCGAGGAATTCGCACCACTCGTCCGTGAAGCACCACTTTCCTACCATCAAAACCTTCCACAATCCTATGGCAGTCTCTAGCGGGAGCGCCTTGGCATTCGGTTCCAGAGCAAAGTGGAAAGAGAATTCGTATACATCCTTGAAAGTTTCCGCAGAATCGAGCTCCCTCCTAAGATCCCCAATCTTCTTTTTGAGTTTATCCATTGAGTCGCACTGCATCGTCCTCATACCGAGGTAGAATTCTTCCTTTGTGTACTTGCCCATGGTCTCAGCCGACATCTTCAGTGAAATCACCAGCGTCACAGGGTCGAGCGGGTCTACACCGATATCGTGCAACAACCGAATGATCCCCTCAGCTTCTATGCGTTCTTCCTGTTCATTATCCTTGACTTTGTAATTGCTGAACATCTCATCTATACCGGCAGTGTTTGTGGATGACCTCGAGGCACTGTTTGAACGAGCCGTGTAGAAATACAACTCAAACGCATGCTCCATATTCCAAGACGCCTCCTTCAGCGTCTGAATGGCACCAACTTCGTCTTTAATATCCGCGACATCCATGAAACGTCGCACCGTAGCCTTCTGACTCTTGTTGAGCTTGTTCTGTTTCGGAAAACAACGTTCACAGTCGGTCAGTCAAACAGATTCTCAAGGTTCCGTGCGCGCTTCGAGCGATTTCGTCTGGCAAAGAGGAAAGCTGTGTGACACACCATGTTGTCGCCACGTCCAGCCTTTCGGCTCTCTCAAGTAGCGCCTGCAATCTCTTGTGCGACGTGGTATGTCGCCGACCTGGAGGCTTACTCCTGTGTAACACTTTTCAGAGGGGTAGTTCAGAGGAGTTGCTGCAGAAACACCGCGATGCCTTGGTTGGATGAAATCGTTAAAATTAAGCGTGGAAAACATCAAGTATGGGTGACCTACAATCACTAGACACCATCTGCTCGAAGAGACTGGTGCGTCGAACTAGTTATGATTTCTAATTTGCGTTGGAGGTAAGCCGCGCTGACCAAAAAGAACGCACACATTGCAAACATGGAGGAAAGCGGGAACAGAGCAACGTTGTACAAGATGACACAGACGAACAAGTTTAGAGGTATTCTGAAACAGTTCATTACTGTGCTTCTGATTTCTTCCGGTACATACGTAGCTCGCATCTTCATCATACTGGGCCAGAAGATCCCAACCAGAGCTTCAAAGACGAGGAAACCGAGCATTGTGAGCTTCCCTTCGAGAGTGATTGACTGACCCGACATGTAATTCGCCTCGAATGGGAAGAATTTTAGGACAACGGGCAGGAAAAGCGATGCAGCTGAAGCGAGGAACACATACTGCATGTACTTCTCCGGACGCATGTCTTTGTTTCCGAGAAGTTGGCCAGCGACAGACGAGCCGATCATGCACGCCACCATCATGGTGGCAAAAATCATACCATGTGGAATAATCTCATCATTCGGACTCAACGCTGGAGTCCAAAGGAAAACAAATGAATACATGGCCGCTTCAAACAGTGATTGCATGGCGCCGAGATACAAAACCTTCTTGTCCTTGAAAATGGCATTGGATGCCGCGCGAAAACTCGCCTCGAGAGAAGAATTTTCCTTGGTATCACCCTTATTTTCCGTCCACGTAAAGGAGATAATAACTCCACCGATGGCGAGGAATGAGGCTGCAGCATCGAATGGTGCCACCGGTCCAAGATCCATATCCGTCACGAGATAGTTGGCGAGGAGACCCGCTATGATGGACACGAGTCCATTGCCGATGAATATCGCTTTTGAAAACGTTCCATTCAGCCATTCCGGATCGTAGTTCCTGGCGAAATGCTCAGAGACGAGCCAGGATTCGAAAGCCGTGAACAATAACGAAGTCGCTATCCCACCGAAAAAGCGACCAAGCATCAACACGCCATAGTCACTCCAATGTTTTGTGATGCAAGATGCAATGTACGTGGCTACGTACGTCATCCCGGCGAGTTTACGCCCGTATCTATCCGCGAGCGAGCCGACAATGGTACCAAAGATCATACTCGAACCGAATCCCGCGATGAACAACTTTCCAATATCCCCAGTCGAGTAGCCGTAATGCTTATACAGTGCGTACACGTACGGTCCTTGCAGCCAGTCTCCCGCCATCATGAGCGCGTACACTGCCAGGTAGTTGTTCCGAAACGCCAAGAAGGCTGGCGTCATGTTCGTCGCTTTACCCGTCGGCTTCTTCTTAAGCTCCATTCCCGCGCACGCCACTGCCAGCGCACCAAAAGTCACCACGTAAAACGTCTCCATCTTCTTCGTCCAGAAGATTAAAACTGTTTGTTCGCGTCACACTCTCAACAACTCTCCGGGGTACCTCACACAAGATGCGACGAGACGAGACGAGTCGAGACGAAACGAGTCGAAACGAAACGAACGGTTGCACACGCCGCTTTGAGACTACGCTCTCCTCGCGCTCACCTACCCCACAAGCGAGCGAGCGAGTGCGCGTCGATCTGCCGACCGAGTGCCGTCGTCGTCGTCGTTCCCGCGGACGCCAGCACCCGGAAAGTCACTCAGTCCATCG
>Ga0222719_10003552_pt1 | contig 13845 bp, 20 predicted proteins | sample C33_34DmetaG_FD_165039 | JGI IMG/M metagenome (GOLD analysis project Ga0222719, IMG submission 165039) | Estuarine water microbial communities from San Francisco Bay, California, United States - C33_34D | ecosystem: Environmental > Aquatic > Marine > Unclassified | place: USA: California...
CCGGTGGTGCCGTTATGGATAACCTGACTTCTGCACAGAAGAACATGGTTAAGAAGATGGCAGCAGCCAACAAGAAGTAATGCATCGTGTAGAGCGGGATATCCGCAACTGGTCTCATAACTTCCTAGAAGTACCGAATGAGAAACTGAACGGACTCCCACCCTGCCCCTACGCAAAACAGGCGTGGCTGGACAATAAGGTAACCTTCAGTATCAACACCGGCATTGATGGTTTGATACGTGCAGTGCGGGTGTTTGACAACCATGACTACGACATCGTAGTGTGGGCAGAAGAAAACGTAATCGACATGCACTACCTAGATGGGTTTGTCGATGGAATGAATGAACTGCTGTCAGTGTCAGGCATTGACTTACACCTGATGCAGTTTCACCCAGACTACGGCGCAGATGAAGCTGGTCTGGATTTCTTGTTACAGGAGGGGGTCAGCGACCCTGACTTGGAATACTGCATGGTGTTTGTGCAGAAGCTGTCGTTACTAGATGACGCAGCACTTAGTCTGGAGAAGTCTGACTATTACAAAAACTTCCCAGAAGATACTTATGAAGCCTTAGTATTAGACAGACGGAGATTTAGATATGGTAATGAAGAAAAAGATGCGCGGCGGCGGCATGATGAAGACAGCGGCTAAAAAGAAAATGATGCGTGGCGGTGCAGTTGCCAAGAAGAAGATGATGCGTGGTGGCATGGCCGCTAAGAAGCGTGGCAAGTAATGGTTATTGATTTCAGCAAAGAGAAGAAAGCTGTAATCAAATACATTGGTTGGGGTTTGCTCTATATGGGTAAGCCCTTTACCGCTGTAGGTAACTGGTTCTGGAAATGGCACCGTGCTGTGCTGGATTGGAATAACTAATGCCCGTAATAGATCACGCTTCTAAATTTGTAACACATGCAACTTCACTGACAGGAACCAGCGATACAGATTGCTATGTTGTGCCTACAAATTTTTCATCCCATGTAGAACACTTACTTATTACAAACAGTGATTCAAGTAATCGTGATTACACGTTGAAGTATTATGAAGCGGCGACAACGATTACCCATACCTTGTTTAACAGCCATGCTGTAACAGGTAAAGGTAGTGAGTCAGTCTTTACGACCACGAAGCCTCTGTATGTTCATGCTGGCGACAAGATAATTGTAGCTGCCGGAACTGCAAACACGCTTACTATTGTAGTGGCTGCTGAAGAATTTTATGATCCGTCAAGGTAGGAGATAGGAGATGACCCGTGTCTCTAAAAAAGCCCCCGCCAAAAAGAAAGCCTCACCGGCTAGAACGCAAAAGAAATCGACTGGAAAGGTTGGCCTTGCGCCGGGGGGTTCGGTACCAAGCAAATCGAGAGTTAACCAAGCTGGCAACTATACTAAGCCCACAATGAGGAAGAACCTGTTCAACCAGATTAAAGCAGGTGGCAAAGGGGGCAACCCAGGTCAGTGGTCAGCCCGTAAGGCGCAGATGCTTGCGAAACAATACAAAGCCAAAGGGGGCGGCTACAAGTCATAATGGAAAAGCAAATTGTCGGCGGTTTAATGGCACTGCTTATGGCACTTGCTGCATGGAACATGAAAACTGTAAATGAGTTGCAGCTTGAAATGCGGGAAGTTATGGTTGGTCATGCCACTGCAAAAGACATAGAAGAGTTACGGCAGGATGTCTTACGTTTGCAATGGGTTTTACACGACAAGGCTGTAGATAAATGAAATGAAACACGTCTTTCTCCTGTTAGTCTTTCTTGGTACAGGAGAGGACAAACGTCAGGTCAGTAAGGATATGTATTTCCGTGACTTGAACGATTGCGTCTGGTATGCACAGAAACTTCATAAACAGGGTGGGAACATTACAGCATACTGCTTACCCAAGTTAGTGAATAAGGATATGGAGACGTACTGATGCTTGCCGAACTGGCCGCAGCTAATGCCGCATTCGCCGTAATCAAGACGGCGGTACAGAATGGTAAAGACATTGCTGCAGCTGGCAGTGCCATTGCAAACTTTGTAGGTGCAAAAGAGACACTTGAAAAGAAGGCAAATAAAAAGGGCGGCGGAAATGATCTTGAAGAGTTTTTGGCCCTTGAACAAATTCGTGAGCAAGAAGAACAGCTTCGCCAGATGATGATATACTTGGGCCGTCCGGGCCTGTGGTCAGACTGGCAGAAGTTTCAGGCAAAGGCACGTGTAGCAAGGCGAGAAGCAGAAGAAGAAGCCAAGCGCAAACGCAAGCAGTATATTGAAATAGCCATCATTGCGTTTTTGTTTGTTGTAGGATTAGGCGTTCTTGGAAGCATAGTATTGCTGGCATTACACGCACAAGGAAAGTTATAATGGCACTCGCTAAATCACAACAGAGTCTAAAGCGTTGGACGAAGCAGAAGTGGCGTACCAAGTCTGGCAAACCCAGCGCAAAGACAGGTGAGAGGTATCTCCCAGAGAAAGCCATCAAGTCATTGAGTTCTGCAGAGTATGCAGCAACGACAAAAGCAAAGAGGAAAGGCACACGTGCTGGAAAACAATTTGTACGACAGCCTAAGTCGATTGCAAAAAAGACTGCAAGATTCCGCAGAAGCTAACGGAATACGACTACTGAAAGAGGACGTGTCAGATTGGGAAGATAGACTGGCACTGATAGAAAGTTATATAGAGGTGAAATATGCTGAATCTACTGATAGGACCAGTAGCTGAATTAGCAGGGACTTGGTTAAATGGAAAAGTTGAAAAGACTAAAGCTGAAACTTCTGCAAAGGTGGCAAAAGCTAAAGCAGAAGCTACAATCATGGAAAAGAAAGCTACTGGCGAAATTGACTGGGATTTGGAAATGGCTAAAGGGTCTGCCAACTCGTGGAAAGACGAATGGCTTACGATTCTGTTCAGCATTCCTCTCATTCTTGCGTTCATTCCAGGTATGGAAGAAGTAGTAAAGAATGGCTTTGCACAACTCCAAGCTATGCCTGAATGGTATCAATATTCCTTGGGCGTTATCGTTGCCGCTTCTTTTGGCGTACGTTCAGCTACAAAATTCTTTGGAAAGAAATAAACATGGCAAAGAAAACAAAAAAACTACATCCCGGCGGCCTTGCCCAGAATGATTTTATGGCAGCGGTGCGCCGTCAACAACGAGGGCAAAAACAAAATCCTATGATGCCAACTGCTGGTATGTCACAAGGCCGTCCCGCTACTGGTCGCACACCTATGCCCGGTCCTGCGCCTGATCCAGAACGCATGAAGCGTTTTCAAAAACTAATGCGTGAGCAGCGAGAACGGTTGAATAAAGCGCAAAAGGCACGGTCAGTCACGCCACGTCCCGGTTCTATTGACCCTAAATCATTACCAACATTAGATGGTGTTGGGAAAGCACTTATAAATGCGGCAAGATTTCCATCAAGCAATCGGCGCAAAAAACCTACTCCAGCACAACGTAAAGCTGCTAGTGATGCACGTCGTAGGAATAGACCACGGACAGTTGGTCTTCCAGACGCAAAGTATTCGTAACACACAGGAATGACTGATGGCAGAAGTAACAATGGAAAGAATACTCAAGTGGAAGATACTTCCTCGCTTGATGATGCTTGGGATGTCCTTCTCCGCTTGGCGGGTAGTGGAGTGGTTTATGATGTTACCCGACCCTACGTCACAGCAAGCCGCACTTGTAAGTGTCGTGACAGGGGCAATGACAGGTGCATTTGCGGTGTGGATGGGACATGAGAAATGAAATACGACAAGAGCAAACTGATTGAGAAACTTATTGCACATGAAGGTTTGCGCCTAGAGGTGTATAAAGACTCTCTGGGAATTGACACAATTGGAATTGGTAGGAATCTTGAGGATCGTGGTATCAGCAAGGATGAACTAGACTGGATGGACTATCCGTCCATTGAATATGTTTATTCTGACGGTATCAGTGAGGCTGATGCTATGTACCTCGCACAGAATGACGTACAGATTGTCGAAGATGAACTGTTACGTGCGCACCCTTGCGTAGACAGATTAGACGCTGTACGTCAGCTTATCTTGGTAGATATGGCTTTCAACATGGGTGTGCCGCGTTTGTGTAAGTTCAAAAAGATGTGGGCAGCTGTCCACGAAAATAAATTTGACATCGCGGCAAAAGAAATGCTTGACAGCAGGTGGGCAAATCAGGTAAAATCACGGGCAGTGAAGTTGGCTAATGCCATGCACAATGGTGAGTTCTGATGTGGCCATATAACGAGGAAGAGTGAAAATGGCTAGACAGCTAAACGAAAGACAGCAGAAGTTCCTTGAGGTACTGTTTGAGGACGCAGGTGGTGACATGGTGCTTGCCAAGAAGATGGCAGGTTACTCTGAAACCTCTAGCACGACTGCTATAATCAAGGGTCTGAAGGAAGAAATTCTTGAGGCCACCCAGATGTACATGGCACGTAATGCGCCAAAAGCTGCAATGGCTATGACTGGTGCTTTGTACGACCCAACTGAACTTGGCATTCGTGATAAGATGTCTGCCGCAAAAGAACTGCTTGACCGTGTAGGTCTTGTGAAGACAGAGAAGATGCAGGTAGAAGCAAGCGGCGGCGTTATGCTTATGCCACCTAAAGCCGCAGTAGAGGAGGACGATTGATGTCAGATTTGGACAGTAGAAAATTTAAATTTCCGCAAGAGGACGCAGTGTATGAAGCAAAGAAAAAAGCGTCCGAAGCGTATAGAAAAAAACATGGCGAATCCGTAAATAAAGAGGATTATGCAAAGTATAAAGAAAGTTTTAAACCCCCAACAGCCCATTACGATTTATCAAAGCCACTTTCTTTTTCTGACTACAAAGATATTTCTGCGTTTTATGGTAAGTCTATGGCAGAAGATGCTAGTTTAGAGTTAGTAATGAAAGCGGGATTAGACCCAGAAAAATATCGCCCTAAAAAAACAGAGTACCAAAAAAAGAAGGTCAAAAAGAACAAAGGCGGTTCTGTCACAAAATCTAGCAAAGGCACACAAGACTTCCGTAAGGGCGGTATGGTCCTGTCAACTGTGGACAACCGCAAGAAGCGATGACACGAAGCGCAGGGCGATGGAAGCTACCACAGCCAACCGACATTAAAGAAGAAAACGAATGGGTGCAGATACCTCGCATTGCAAGGACTGTCCCATTTGGCTACAAGCAAAACGCAGAAGACCCCGACATTCTTGACCCTATTCCAGTTGAACTGGACTTGCTTGAGAAGGCACGTAGGCACGTAAATCAGTATTCCTACCGTGAGGTGGCCAATTGGTTGAGTGCAAATACTGGACGATACATAGCCCACGTAGGATTGAGAAAACGGTTAGGTAATGAAAAACAACGTAAGAACCAAGCTGCAAGCCTCCGCAAGTGGGCAGAATATGCGGAAAAGGCAATCGCCAAAGCGAAAGCCCTTGAAGAAGAAAGAACCGGAGCAAAAGCCAACGGTTAGCATAGAAGATGTTTCATATGAAACAGAAGCTATTGAAGAACATGCTAACGTACTGTTTAAGCCTAACCCCGGACCACAGACAGAGTTTCTTGCCGCAGCGGAACGTGAAGTTCTTTACGGCGGCAGTGCAGGGGGCGGTAAGTCATATGCAATGCTTGCTGACCCACTGCGTTACATGGGACATCCACAGTTTAGTGGACTCCTGCTACGACACACAACAGAAGAATTGAGGGAACTCATATTCAAGTCGCAGGAGTTGTACCCAAAAATCTGGCCAGGCATTAAGTGGTCAGAACGAAAGATGCAGTGGACCGCGCCATCTGGCGCAAGGTTGTGGATGTCATACCTCGACAGAGATGATGATGTCTTGCGTTATCAGGGTCTGGCATTTAGCTGGATAGGCTTTGACGAGTTGACACAATGGGCCACACCATACGCATGGAACTACATGCGATCTCGTCTACGGTCCACTGCACCTGACTTGCCCATCTTCATGAGGGCAACAACTAACCCCGGAGGACGGGGGCATCACTGGGTCAAGAAGATGTTTATTGATCCAGCCCCGTATAATAAGTCGTTTGACGCAACCGACCTTGAAACTGGTGAAGTACTAAAGTATCCAGCTGGACACCAAAAGGCAGGAAAGTCTTTGTTCAAGCGGCGATTTATTCCCGCAAGGCTTGCTGACAATCCTTACCTATCCGAATCAGGTGACTACGAAGCAATGCTTCTGTCACTACCAGAACAACAGAGAAGGCAACTTCTTGACGGTGATTGGGATATTAAAGAGGGTGCAGCCTTTACGGAGTTTGACCGCAATATTCATGTGGTTGATCCTTTCCCCATTCCTAATAATTGGGTTAAGTTTAGGGCTTGCGATTATGGCTACGGTTCATATAGCGGGGTTCTGTGGTTTGCTGTTAGTCCTTCTGAGCAACTTATTGTATACCGTGAGCATTATGTGTCAAAAGTTCTGGCGACGGATTTGGCAGAACAAATCTTGGAACTTGAGTCAGGTGATGGCAATATTAAGTACGGTGTCCTTGATAGTTCTCTTTGGCATAAGCGCGGCGATACTGGTCCTAGCTTGGCAGAACAGATGATTATGAAAGGGTGTCGTTGGCGTCCATCAGACAGAAGCAAAGGTAGTCGTGTAGCTGGTAAGAATGAAATACACAGACGATTGCAGGTAGACGAATTTACAGAGGAACCTAGACTTGTATTTTTTGATAGCTGCACAAATGTCATATCACAGTTACCGGCCCTCCCGATTGATAAAAAGAATCCAGAGGACATTGACACACATAGTGAAGATCACTTGTATGATGCCCTGAGATATGGTATAATGTCAAGACCAAGGTTTAGTATATTTGACTATGATCCTATGGGACGCCCATCAGGTGGTATGCAGGTAGCAGACTCCACATTCGGATACTAAGGAAATTAATATGGAAGAAGATGACATTCTGATCGAAGACGATTCAATCGCACTGGATGACTCAGAAGATAGTGATGCCGAAGATATTGGCGTATCTTCCATCATTGATTTTATTCAGGACCGATACAACAAAGCCGAAGACTATCGGTACAACGACGAGGAACGCTGGCTGAAAGCGTACCGCAACTACCGTGGTCTGTATGGCCCAGACGTTCAGTTCACCGAAACAGAAAAGTCTCGCGTCTTTATTAAGATAACCAAAACCAAAACGCTGGCAGCGTATGGTCAGATTACTGACGTACTGTTTGCCAATAGCCGTTTCCCTCTTTCTATCGAACCTACAGAACTTCCAGAGGGCGTTGTAGAAAATGTACACTTTGATCCGCAAGCACCTGACATGGGTGCTGCTGGCCCAGAGATGGCCAGCCCGTATGGTTTTGCAGGTGACGGTATGCAGCTTCCGGCTGGTGCTACAGAGAAGACCCTGATGGACATGCTTGGTCCACTGCAGGAAAAGCTGGACCCTGTTCAGGACAAGCTGAAGGAAGGTCCGGGTGCGACACCTACGGCTGTGACATTCAGCCCTGCAATGGTTGCGGCCAAGAAGATGCAGAAGAAGATTCATGACCAGCTGGAAGAGTCTAGTGCTACCAAGTATCTGCGCAGCACGGCATTCGAGTTGGCACTGTTTGGCACGGGCGTAATGAAGGGTCCGTTTGCTGTAGACAAAGAGTATCCTAACTGGGATGAAGACGGTGAATACGATCCAGTGTTCAAGACGGTGCCGCAGGTATCTCACGTATCTGTCTGGAACTTCTATCCAGACCCAGATGCGAACAATATGGACGAGGCACAGTTTGTCATTGAACGTCATAAGATGTCTCGTACTCAGCTACGTTCTCTGAAGAAGCGTCCGTACTTCCGTGCGTCCGTCATTGATGAGGTCATCTCTCGCGGAGAAAACTACACCAAGAAGTATTGGGAAGATGACCTGTCTGACTATGCACCAGAGCATGGCATTGACCGCTTTGAGGTTCTTGAGTATTGGGGCATGGTCGATGTCGAGATGCTTGTAGAGCAGGGCGTTGACATTCCCAAAGACTTCCAAGAGTTTGACGAGTTGCAAGCTAACGCATGGGTATGTAATGGCAAGCTGATCCGTCTGGTGCTTAATCCCTTCAAGCCGTCCAAGATTCCATACATGGCTGCACCGTATGAACTCAATCCTTACAGCTTCTTTGGCGTAGGCATTGCAGAGAATATGGACGACACGCAGACGCTGATGAATGGCTTCATGCGTATGGCTGTAGACAATGCTGTACTGTCCGGCAACCTGCTTATTGAGGTTGACGAAACAAATCTCGTACCCGGTCAAGACTTGGCTGTATATCCTGGCAAGGTATTTCGTCGTCAGGGTGGTGCGCCGGGTCAGGCTATCTTCGGCACAAAGTATCCCAATGTGTCACAAGAGAATATGATGATGTTTGATAAGGCACGTGTACTGGCAGACGAAAGCACCGGCTTCCCGTCCTTTGCACATGGACAGACAGGTGTGTCCGGCGTAGGCCGTACAGCCAGTGGCATCTCCATGCTGATGGGTGCAGCACAGGGTTCTATCAAAAGTGTCATCAAGAACGTGGACGACTATCTGCTTCGTCCGCTAGGTGAGGGACTGTTCAGGTTCAACATGCAGTTTGACTTTGACCCTGAACTAAAAGGCGACCTTGAGGTAAAGGCACGCGGCACTGAAAGCCTGATGGCTAATGAAATTCGCAGTCAGCGTCTCATGCAGTTCCTGCAGATTGCAAGTAACCCAGCCCTCGCACCGTTTGCCAAGTTCCAGTACGTAATCTCAGAGATTGCAAAGTCTATGGACCTTGACCCCGACAAAGTTGTGAACAATATGAATGAAGCCGCCCTACAGGCTGAGATGCTTAAAGGGTTCCAAGCACCACTTCCAGAAGGGCAACCTGCTGCTCCTGCTGGTGCGGACGTTATGGACCCGACAGGTGCGGGTGGTGGAACAATGGGTGTAGGACAAGCACCAATACCGGGTGAACAAGGATTTAGTGGAAATGGTGGACAAGGAATTGTACAGCAAGCTGAAGCCGCTGGTGGCCAACAACCGCCAGTGGACGCACTTCAGTAATTATCTTGATGCGTTGATTGCAACGCACCAGAAGACTTTAGAGCAAGCAAAAGACAATGTAGAGATACTTCGTGCGCAGGGGTCTATCTCAGCGTTGCGTAAGGTCAAGCGTCTTAGAGACGAAGTGAGTGAACTAGATGGCTGAAGAACAGGCACCAAACTTTCAAGGTATGCCACAGAGTGCGCGTACTAAAAAGTATAATAAGTTATACGACACTCTGACAAGTCAGACGGTAGGCGATAGAAGTTTTACTGACATGTATGGTGCCTTGCAGGAAGGAGAGGTAGGCGCATATAAGGAAAAGACTGGCTGGCCCTACATATTTACGGGTGCCTCTAAAAAGTCTTCCGCATTTGGTCCTTTGCAGATTACTTATAGCACAGCGTTGGACTATTTTTATCCGGGCGATAGCGAAACGGAAAAGCGCGATAATATGAAGGCCGGTAACTTTAAGGAAGGTTACACCCAACTACCGAATGATGTAAAAGGCTACATTAAAGGTTTTATTGAACAAGGCATTAATAAACGTAATCGAAAGGGTGGTGTATACGGCAGCTATGGTGTTGGCGATATTTCTGCAAAAGACCATAAAAAACACTATCCATTTTTGGCCGCAGTTCATGTAAATGAAAAGAAAAAACTTGCGGATGCAGATACGGTTCCCGCTTTTGTAAATGCACATTTTGGTGACATTCAAGAGGACGATCCGCAGAAAGAGAATAAAGAACGGCAGCTGGCCAATCTACAAACAAAGGTTAGTGATACACTAGGCGTAACTGTACGGCCTGTCACAACAGATGTCGCAGAAGGCTTTTCTGAACCCGTCACTGTTACACCTGAACCACAACCTGCGCCAGAACCTGCACCCGTAGCACCCGAAACAAAAACGCAAACAGATGAGGCATTTACACTGGACTATGAAGGCGAACTGCCCGATATTGGCGACGATGTGCCTATGCCAGATTTGCCAGCTACAGATGTAGCACCTGACACAACAGATGCCATTCCTCCTGCAATGGTAGATGTACCAGAAGATAAAAACATCTTTGAACGGGCATATGATTATATGTTCGGTGGCGACGATACACCGGAAGAAATTCAGGAACGTGAGCAGACTAGGCAACGGCTGTTGCAGAGTTTAGAAATGAACGAGGGCGGTATGGCTATTGAAAAGCAAATGGAAATGTTTGAAGACGGCGGTCTTATGGACGAGGGCGGTACAGTTGATCCAGTATCTGGCAACGATGTCCCGCCAGGTTCTACACAGGAAGAAGTCCGCGATGACATTCCTGCCCAGCTGAGTGAGGGCGAGTTTGTATTTCCAGCAGACGTAGTTCGTTACATTGGTCTTGAAAAGCTAATGCAAATGCGACAAGAAGCTAAGATGGGCTTGCAACGCATGGAAGCTATGGGCCAGATGGGCAACTCTGAAGAAGCAGTGATGCCAGATGATCTTCCGTTTGACCTTGACGATCTTGACATGGAAGATGAACCTATGGAGTTCCAGCAGGGTGGTCTTGTACCTAATCCATATGGTGTGTATCAACAGCCTTCTCAGTTTGCTACATATGGTCAACAGCAATATCAGGCACCTCAGATTCCTACAGCACCTATGGCACCACAAGCCCCATTACAAACAGGATTTCAACCAGTAACAACTCCAGTGCAAACAACTGCTGTTCCAACCTTTGAACAAGTTATGCCTACAACTACGGGTAAGTACGACGAACTTCGTGAGTATGTTAATGAAGAAACGGGACAGACTATGACCATTCCGTTTGTTGATGGCAAGCCTATTTATCCTATTCCGCAAGGTTTTATTCCAAAGCCGACAGAACAAGTTGAGGCAGCAGTTCCAGAGACTACAGTCCCAACGGCACAAGTAGCACCAGTCTCTGGCGATGGGGATGAACGTCGTCGTGCAGAAGAAGAGGCTATGTATGGTCCTGGAGGTGGTAGATTTGGTGTTGGTGGAAAAATATATGGCGTATCATTCGACACGCCAGAAGGATTTTTACCAAGCGTTATGGGTACTGGTGCCACTGCTCTTAGCCTTGCTACCGGAAAACCTTTACCGGAACAAGCAACAGTTAAATTTAAAAGAGGCGACACTGAATTTATTCTTTCTGCTTCCGAATATAATTCTTTGAAGGCAGTTGCCGAAAGTGAAGGATATAATTCTGATGCCGCTAAGACAAAGTTTAAAGAAATTCGTGACCAAGCCCTCGAAAAGAAAGCTGAAAAAGAACGAGTAGAAGCTGAAGCAGCACGTAAAGCAAAACTTGAAGCAGCCGCTAAAGCCGCCGCCGCCGCTACCGAAGCTGCTCGTAAAGCCGCCGAAGAAGAGCAACGTAGACAAGAACAAATTGAGCAAGAACGCCTTCGCCAGCTTTCTGAAACAAATATTAATAGGCTTTATGGTGATAGTGATGACAGAGATGAAAGTCAACAACGTGCAGCGGAACGTCAGCGTGAAGCAGATTCATTCACTAGGGAAGCTGTAAGAGACGTAGAAGAAAGAATTTCTAGTGGACGTGGCTTTGCGGAAGGTGGCCTAGCCGATAAACCCAAAACCAAAAAGATGAAGCAAGGCGGTATGGCTTCTAAAAAATAACCGCATTATGTTGGCCTACCCATCCCCCACCCGACAGGTGGCTACGTTGGCCCCAACCAGGAGTAAAACAAATGGCAGAATCTGCTACAATTATGGCTGAAGAAATGCAGCCCGAAAAGAAAATTGCGTTTGCAAATCGTAAGTACACTAACGAAGAAAAGCGCAAAATGGAAGAAGAAGAACTTGAGCAACTAATCAAGGAACAACGAGGTGAAGCAGAAGAAGCTGAACCTGAAGAACAAGAACCAGAGAACGCAGAAGAGAAAACATTTAAGAAGCGTTACTCTGATCTTCGTAGACATCAGCAGAAACAAGCTGAAGAGTTTAAAGAGGAAATCGAAAAACTCAAGTCTCAACTCAGTGCTGCAACTAAAAAAGAAATGCAGCTTCCTAAGTCAGATGATGACCTAGAGAGTTGGGCTAAACAATACCCAGACGTTGCTGCAATCGTCGAAACAATTGCTATCAAGAAGGCGAAGGAACAAGCTGACGGCTTGGAAGAACGCATGAAAGTAATTGACGACATGCAGTATACAGCAAAGAAAGAAAAAGCTGAAGCAGAACTTATGCGTCTGCATCCAGACTTTGACGAGATTCGTGACAGCGACGAGTTCCACGAGTGGGCAGAAGACCAGCCTAAGTGGGTACAAGATGCTCTGTACGAAAATGACAACGACGCTAAGTCGGCTGCACGTGCAATTGATTTGTACAAGGCTGACAAAGGCATGTCAACTAAGAAGTCTGCATCAGATAAGTCTGCTGCAAAATCTGTTGATTCTCGTAGGTCGCGTAGTAAACCGCAGGGCGATGAGTCCACAACCTACATTAAAGAGTCTCAAGTTCAGAAGATGTCTCCTCAAGAATATGAGAAGCGTTCTGACGAAATCATGGAAGCTATCCGTTCTGGAAAGTTTGTCTATGATGTTTCTGGTTCTGCCAGATAAAAAAAGTGTTGACAAATAGTTATTTTTTAGTATAACTATATGCAACACTAGTGTAAGTGGGTTCGCTACCTGCTTACACTAATCCGCAAACACCCTCAGTCTTACGGATTACCTGACGAGCATGGCCCGTTAAATATTCGGTCGGCCAACTGAATAGAACACGCACCCATTGTGAATCAGCCTCTGATTAGTCTGGTGAGTTTGTATCTGTTTACATTAGCCTACATAGGAGAAAATCATGGCTTTTACTACTGCTAGTGGTTATGGTAATCTTCCTAACGGTAACTTTTCACCCGTAATTTACTCCAAACAGGTGCAGCTTGCTTTCCGCAAGGCCGCTGTTTGTGAGGCAATCACCAACTCCGATTACTTCGGTGAGATTGCAGCAATGGGTGACTCCGTTAAGATTATCAAGGAACCCGAAATCACTGTTAAGGCATACGCCCGTGGTACGACTATCACGCCGCAAGACCTTGACGACGAAGACTTCAGCCTGACCATTGACAAAGCTAACTACTTTGCATTCAAGGTTGATGACATTGAAGAGGCGCACAGCCACGTTAACTTCCAGTCTCTGGCAAGTGACCGCGCTGCTTACCGCCTTGCTGACCAGTTTGACCAAGACGTTCTTGGTTATCTGTCTGGTTACAAGCAGTCGGCAATCCATGCTGCTGCAGATACCGTCAACGATGTAGTCAACGGCACTAACGCTGTTGGTTCTGCAACTGACGAACTGCTTGCAAGCATGAAGCTGGACGCATCTGACTTCTCTGATGGTGCCGGTTCTGTCGGCAGTGCAGGTGATGCAATTGCTATCCAGCCTCGTACTGGTGGTGCAACTGATGCAACCCCTGCTGCTGGTGATACCCACCCGCTGACCCTTCTTGCACGTATGGCCCGTCTTCTGGACCAGCAAAACGTAGACTCGCAAGGTCGTTGGCTGGTTGTTGATCCGGTCTTCATGGAAGTACTGAAGGACGAAGACTCTCGTCTGTTCAACGCTGACTTTGGCGGTTCTGGTCTGCAAAATGGCCAGATTGGTACTCAGATTCACGGCTTCCGTGTTTATCAGTCCAACAACCTGCCGTCTGTCGGTACTGGTTCGTCCTTTGCTGGCGCAAACAGCAGCACCAACTACGGCGTAATCGTAGCTGGTCATGACTCCGCTGTTGCAACTGCAGAGCAGATTAACAAGACCGAAACCTACCGCGACCCTGACAGCTTTGCTGACATCGTTCGTGGTATGCACCTGTATGGCCGCAAG
>Ga0222719_10003554_pt1 | contig 13840 bp, 31 predicted proteins | sample C33_34DmetaG_FD_165039 | JGI IMG/M metagenome (GOLD analysis project Ga0222719, IMG submission 165039) | Estuarine water microbial communities from San Francisco Bay, California, United States - C33_34D | ecosystem: Environmental > Aquatic > Marine > Unclassified | place: USA: California...
GACTGAGCTGCTGTTGGTGCATCAAGTTCCATAAACCATTCTGCACATCGCCATGACATTACTGTGCTTGCAAGCATCATACATCTTGGTAATATCTTCCATTCTAAGAATTGTTCAACGGTTACCATTATAGTCTTTCCTGTCTACTACCTTCTTTAACTTGTCTTTTTCTTAGAGCTTTCACGTGTAGGTTGTACAGATAACTTCCTATTTTCATAAAAGGTTTCGCTAACTTTAGATATAATTCTTCTTTTCTCATCTAAATCTCGCCGTTTTTGTAGCAATCTTTTTGGGCTGTTTAGATACTTGTCTACCTGCTCTAGTTGCTTTGCGTTTAGCAGCCGTACTGGCGGCGTATTCTGCATTAGAAAGAGCCTTAATTGCCTTTTCAGGTAAATAACGTTCACCTGTAGCTTTTGACCCTTGTATACTAGGCTTCCCACTTTTAGTTCCCCACTTTTGCTTTGTCCAGTTTGCTAATGATTTTTGTGGTGCTCTCATATGCTTCCTTTATTTGTTCTATTGTTCTAAAGCATCCTATACAGATATTTCCTTGTAACTTACAGATACCTACACAAGGACTCAAAATCTTCCTACCCATTTACCTGCAGCCCACGCTAGTAGTCCTGCAAAGAATATGACAACTATAAATGCTATTCCGTAGCCTACGTATTCCATTATCTCTTGTTGACGTTTCTCTGCCATCTTTTCTTGATAGCGTCTAGACTTACGTGCTTCAGCTTGGAAGGCTTGCCAATCTTGCCATAGTCCGGGTCTACCTAGATATATCATTATCTTCTTGAGTTCTTCTTCTTTTTCTTTTATCTGCTCAAGAGCCATGAACTCTTCTAAGTCTGACCCACCTACACCTTTAGCTTTCTTTTCCTTTGCCTTCTTCTCTAATGCTTCTTTTGAAAATACAAAATCGCTTATATGCTTTGCACATCCACTTAGTTCTTTTCCGTTGGACACAAATTGTTTTATAACATTAAATGCCGCATTTGCTGCAGCTAATTCTGCCAACATTTTTTAATTCCTTTGTGGTAAATAAGATTCGTCTACTCTAAATGTAACGGTAATTGCATTATTTCCACTTGCTAGTCCTCTTAGTTTATCTCCCTTAAAAAGCCAAAGTTTACTTTCTAGAAGTAATACAGAATTTGCAGCTAAAGATAGAGCTTCGGTAAGTGTAAAAAATGTAGTTGTTTGAGCATCATACCAATCTAAACTAACAGTCGCACTAGAACCACTTTCATTACATATATGTATACTATCTATTCCTGCTTCATGGTTATCAGGAACAGTATAAATATCAGCATTGGCTGTTGTTAATAGTTTTCCAACAGTGCGATTTTTAGTCTCCATATTTATCTTTTCCTTATTGGCTTGCAGTATGCTGTAATCTGTAGATTGGGTCCTTCTTTCTGTGGTATTGAAGGCTGACTATGTAATCGTTCTGCAAAGTACAAGCATCTGTTTATGTCTTGGAAGGTTTGTGTTTGGTCTACTACTCTTAATCCCATCATAAACACTAACACAAACTCAATCATTTATTTATACAGGTACGCCTTGTACCTCCTCATTCTTTTTTTCTATGTGACATTCACAATTACATTCTTCGCAGTCACACTCATAACATTCACAAGTTTCACATTTATCCACGGTATCCTCCGCCTTTGGCTTTATATTGTTTGGCAAGCATTTGGGCTTTTCTTGCTGACCATTGACCGGGTGCACCACCTGAACCACCTGATTTGATTTGGCTAAATAATTTTTTACGCATGGTTGGTTTAGTATAATTCCCAGCACTGTTAACTGTACTCCCACCTTTGTTTAACTTTAATTTACTTTTTGCTTTTTTTATTGCCATCTCTATCCTCATAAAGATTATTGAATGTAGTATATGGGTCTAAGTAAGATTCATGTGCTTCTGCTGAATGTGTCCACTGTGATGGTGTAAAATCAGGAGCACCTTCACCTGTAACCCACAGAGCAGGACTTGTGGCTCTTACTCTGTTATTGGGTAATGCGACAATATTACCTGTCCATTTTCCTGCATCAATCAAATACATTACGTGTGATTGTTTATGCTGTGCAGGGTCATCTGCTATATCACTGTCAGTATAGTCAACTGTGAACATATACTTAGCTTTGTAAAACTCATTATCTATTTTACATAACCACGGACTAGAACTTACTCTGTCCATTACTATGACACTATGATGTCTTGACTCACAATCCCACGGTTGACACAAATGGTCTTCCATTGGCTCTGCCCATTCATCTACAGGTATATCAGCTACAAGTGCTTGTATTGGCATCCTTGCCCACATAGCACCACCATGTACATTTTCTTCTTCAGTACTTCCAGTAAACACAACCTGAAAACTTAATGACCTATCAGGTATGGTATTCACTGCAAACGCTAATGCGTGGAGATATTCTCCGTGGTAGTCCAGATGATTACATGTGAACTCCTTACGTACCCAACATTTAAAATGTGGTACGTTACTTATCAGATAGGACATTACTTACGTTTAGCTGCTCCACCTTTAGCCATGTACTTAGTTTTTTTGGTCATGCCACCTTTAGCAAATTTTGGTTCACCCATAGCATTTATTTTTCTTTGCAAGGCATCTTCAACCATTCTATCTAGTTTAAGTTCTAAACGTTTCTCAGCTGCTTTTGCTCTTTGTGTTGGTGTACCTACAGGTTTTGCTTTAGCGTCTTTGCCTTTTCCGCCTATTGCTATTTTTAAACCTTTTTTAACTTGTCTAGCATCTTTAACTTTATTTTTAGAATTATCTACTTTGCCAATTGATTTAGCAATTGATTTAGCTTTATCTTTAACTGCTTTAAGTTTCTTTTTTTTAGCACCTTTTACTGAGACTCCTAATAGTTTTTTCGATGCAACTTTTTTTAGTATTTTACTAAGCATTATTTTGTTCCTTTCTTAGATTTACCCATGCCTATCATTATTACAAGTCCACCTTTACGGTAGTCCATACTTCCTGTCTTCTTTTTCTTAGCCATTCCGCCACCATACATGTAACCCATCTTGTTACGTACAGGAGTAGGTAGTTTCTTTAATCCTGTTTGAGTAGGCTTTGGCATAGCTAACCCACCTTTTTGCAATCCCAACTTTTTCTTTAATGTAGCAGAACGCATCAAAGCATCCTGTTGAGGTTTTGTAAGTTTTTCAAACTCCTTATTCATTACCCCATACTTTTCTATTTCTTGTTGGGCTATTTTAAAATCATCAGGTTTCTTTTTAGCTCTACCTTTTTGTGTAACCCCTGATTTAAACTTTCTGTTAGCTTCATCTGTTACATCTTTAGATTCCATTCTGTCTAACTTTTTCTTTGCGGCATCTTTCTGTGATTGTGTAGCTTCTTTACTTCTAGTAATCTGATTAAGTTTTTCTTTATACTTTGCTATACTTAATCCTGATTTATTCTGTTGCATTTTAATAAAGTTACTAAAGCCTACCACATCATCTCCTACAGATATCTTTTGACCTCTTACTGTAGTTCCAGTTCTACCTGATACTGTAGCGATATCCATAGAAGGTTCATACGGTTGGTCCTTAGCTCCTGCTATCTTACCTTTACCCTTAAACCTAACATCTTTTTGTGTTTGTGACTGACCTTTTTTATTAGTCTCTTTATTAGCAGCTCTAACCTTTTTAGTAGCTTCTGCTCTTTTCTTTTTAGCAGGTGCTGCTGACTTTAAGTTTTGATTAGAAAGGAGTCTTGAATATGCTTTGGTATCACCGCCACCCTTTTTGATAGCATCCTTCATTCTTTTATCTATTTTAGATGCTGTCTCTTTTTGTTTCTTTAACTTATCTGCTTTTGCTTGTAAGGCTGCGGCTTTCTTAGTACCTTTACGAACCTTTATACCCATTATAGTTAATACTTCTTTTACTACTTTTTTCTTGCTCATGTGATTGCTCCTCTTGCTCTTTTCTTTCTAGCTACTTTTATAACATCCTTATAATCTTTACGTGTTTTACCCTGTAGCATATTCATATAGTCACGTAGACTTAATCCTGATTTCTTTAACTGCTCCTTAGTTACTATAGGAGTTTTCTTTTTAACAGTAGTAGTTTTCTTTTTATTCACTAACTTTTTAGTCGCATCACTTTTTAGTTTGTTATACTTTTGAGCATCTGTTTGAGAAGACTTAACACCCTTTTCATTCTTAGCAATTTTAGACATCTGCGTTTTGTATTTACTTGACATCGTTGTCGTTTTAGTTGAGGATGTTTTTTTCTTTGGTTTAATTTTAGTTTTAGAACCTGCAATATATGTATTAAATATATCTTTAAAATTCATTCCAGAAACTAAACTTTTCTTTTCTTTTACATTCTTTGCCGTAGTAGGATTTTTTGACCCAGTACTTTTACTGCCTGTTCCTAACTTAGAACTTTTTGATTTAGTTAAGCTTGACTTCTTTTTAGTGGTTACCTTTTTAGACTTAGGTTGCACTAAATCTTTTTTCATTCTTTCTTTATACTTTTTTATAATGTCTTCAGCCATAGTATTACTCCTACCATTTTACCTTATGCGACCAGTACTTAGCACTGAGCTTAGTACTTGGTTTGCCTTGAGCATTATGCCTAGCATAGTAGCTCTTCTTACGTGCCTTATCCTTCGCTGTGGTAGGATTCTTACCAGCACCTTTAACGCCTTGCTGACCAAAGCGTATTAGTCTAATCTTGTCACCTTCTTTTGCTAATACAGCATGTGACTTCTTTGGATGTTTAGGAGTACGTTTAGGTTTATTATAACCTGCAAACTTCTCTCCTGACTTTTCTACAGTCATATACCTGCTTCCTTATTACACTTATACCTAGTAGCAACATATTGAGGTAGGTATTCAGGTAACTCTACGGCTATTTCATAAACCCTTGCTATACATTGCTTCTCAGTTCTGTATGGACCTTCTGTATCTTGTAGTGTCTTACAGTTCATTGGGTCTTTCAGCATACATATAAATACAAATGCTTCAAACATCATTTAACATCCCTTCTGCTTTCATTGCAGCTTCTACATGTTTCAGAGTGTATCGCACTCCTGTATCGGCTTCTATAGCAGCTCGTATATAAAATACGGAACTATGGGGAATGTGCAATTCTTTTAGTTTGTTATTACGGATAGCATCATAGAATGCTTCTAACATATTCTCTGGTGTATATAGTTTTACTGATTTTCGTTTCATTGTCAAGCAACTTTTTATTTATTACGGAAATATTTATTAGGGAGGGTTACTTATGTATACATTTAAGTGTTACATATAAGTGAATTTAACAAGAATAAGTAATAAACATTTAAGTGTTACATATAAGTGTGTGTTGATTATGCCCTAAGTTATACCATCAATCACGTCTCGTGTCAACCCCAATTATTTTTAGGCATGTACGATTATATCATGCTTGTGATATAAATGCAACACTTATTTGTGTGTGCTTGTGCATATATGTTTGTACAGTTTCTATTGTAGTTAACACTTAGTTTTCCTAATCTGTGTGTTTCTGTGTATATATATAACCCCTACCCCCCACCGACCCCTGCCGAGGGCTAGGGATTGGCTAGAGTTCTCATCTCAAAGAGACTTTTGTCATAGATTTGAAGACTTCTTCCCAAGCTCTATATGCTAAAGCATATAAAATGTAGCAATATCAAGTACTTATTCTAAGTAAACAACTCATTTACTATCAGTTTCCTATTCATCTTCGATGAGAAGTGTGACATTTTTGCAACAAGAGGTAGTACGGAGTGGAGGAGTATGACTTTTTTACTACCCTAGTGGTAGTAAGTTAAGTGTCCAACATTGGACAGTTGAAGTAATCTTAAATAAACATAGTCGATACTTCTTTCGACAAAGTCTAGTGATGGCTTGACAAACCGAAACCATTTAGTTATATATTAAATTTAAAGCACCTTGAGTTCTTACGAAAGGTGTTTAAATTTAATTAATATAACTTAGGAGAAAACATATGACTAACATCTCAACACTTCAATCAATCGGTTCAAACTTAACTAAAATCTACAACAAAGAGCAAAAGTCTTTGAAAGCGAAAACTACAAAGATGGTTTTCAGCAAGGATAGTTTTGACTTTGAGCTTGGAAAGCTACAGTCTGAAATCTTAACCATTGAAAATGTTAAGATTATTAGTAAGGCTTTAGCCTTAAAGTATGGAATTAATTCCATCGATAGAAGAAGAAAAAGCGAAGCTTTATGGTTGTTCTCAAACCATAGTAACATAGTTACTTGGTTAAACAAAAATCCTAAGAAGAGGTTTACCTCTTTAACTGCTCTGCAAAGAGCTTACAGCTTGGCTAATAAGCCAAAAGAAGAACCAAAGGTTCAAGATGAGACAGAGTCTCAAACTACAGAAGATACTTCTTCTGAAGAGTCCAATGTTGGACAGTCTGTCAAAGAAGAACCGAAGGTTCAAAAGAAGCTTACAGCTTCTGATGTAGCACTTGAAACTCTAATTCAGTTAGAGATACATGATATCTCTAAGAGTGACTTCATCAAAGCTCTTAAAGAGCAGTTAGCTCTTTTAGAAGAAGATAACATTAAGAATGTAGCTTAACAGCTATATTCTTTGTGAATGATAACTTTAACATTTAGAGATATAAATAATTAATATTTGATACTTGTAGAAATATTAATTATTATATATATCTTAGGAGATAAACATGGCAAAACTTAAAAGAAAACTTTGGTGTAAAACTAATGTAAAGAGAACCTTTGGTTCTAATTATAAACATAAGCCATTACGTAGTAATTGGATTCAGATGGTCAAAGACCATGATGAACCTCTTGAGGTTTATGTTTCAAGAAAGAATGAACTTGAAGCTAAAATGTTCAAAGAATCTTTGAGGGGTGGAAAACTGTCCAATGTTGGACACTCTGATAATAGCAAAGCTATTGCAATGCTAGATGAATTGTTAAATATCAAGGAACTTGATGATTTATGGAGAATATAAAATGAGTAAATTAGATGGAGTATTAATATTCCTTTTAGGAATACCTGTAACTTTAATGGCTTGGATAACCTTATCAGAAGAGGAAGGTTATTACATGAGTGAAGCAATCAATCAAGGATTCCCTTTGGGAATAATGTTTATTGGTTTGATTGGAGCAATGGGATTAACTTTGTTAATGACGGGATTATTTATAATCCACCATTACCGAAACAATTAGTAATATAATAATAAATAATATAATATTTTAATGAAATATTATTTATTATATATATAACTTAAACAGTCCAATGTTGGACACTTTAACTTAAACGGAGTTTAATATGCAAATTACAAGAATTTCAATGTTCACAAATAAAGTCCATACAATGGACATTAATGTAACTCAAGAGCAAATTGCTCTTTGGGAGAATGGTACTCTTATTCAAGATGCCATGCCAAACTTATCTGCTGATGAACGAGAGTTCATTAAGACAGGTGTAACTCCTTCGGAGTGGTCTGAGTTCTTCGGAGAAGAAGACGAAGATGATGGCTGTATTGGTGAGTATACTCACCCTGCTCAGTACGTAGATGATAACGATAGTTATCTTCCCGATGAAGATGATGGTCAGCCTTCATGGGAGCAGGAGTGGGAAGACTTCGGAGAAGTGTACTCTGATGAGTACTAACTGTCCAACATTGGACACTTTAACTTAACTTAAATCTAGGAGATTTACTATGCGTTTTAATTATGGCTTTCAAAATATGTCAGATGATGTTATTGCTAAAGGTAGCAGATACGTACTTGAGAAGGTTACCAACCTTAAGGAAGGGAGTTGTATCTTAACTAGCATAGCTACTAATGACGTTATCTGTAGTTATCCTAGTTATGAACTAGGCTTGAAAGGCTTAGCAGTAAGAGAGTATGACGATATCCTTTTGGATATCAAAGAATATATTTATATTCATAACAAAGTTAGGGAGTATTAAAATGATACATTTTAAAGATATTGATAGAGAGAAGTTCCGTAAGTACTATGATAAGATTGAAAACAATCTTCCAAAAGGTTATTCATTTGGATATATTGGAAATATATGGGAGAAGTGGCAGTCTGATGATAGAGGTTTTTACATAGAAAATACCGAAGGTAAAAAGCTAGGCTATGGATACTACGATATCAATGAACTTGATGGACTATGGACTGCACTAGAGAAAAAACTTTAGTAATATAATAATAAATATACTTGAATGTATATGAAAGTATATTTATTATATATATAACTTAAACATCACGGAGAATACAATGGCTAATGGTTACATTTTATATGAAGGTCAATCAATGATTGATGGTCAAGATATTGTTGTTATTGCAACAGGATTTGATAAGGATTCTAGCAATAGCAAGACAGGTAGCATGATACAGACATGGATACTCTGCAAGGACATAGACCCACGTGAAGCTAATAAGCTTGGCTTGGACTATTCCATTTGTGGAGACTGTAAGCTTCGAGGTACTGCTGTTGATGCTTCTTCCGATAGGAAGTTAGCTGAAAATAGGGCTTGCTATGTAGCAATTTACCAAGCACCTTTGAATGTTTGGAAAACATACAAGAAGGGTGGCTATGATTATGTTCAAGGACATAATAACTTAGCTGAACTTGGCAAAGATAATATCATAAGACTTGGGTCTTATGGTGACCCCTCAGCAGTACCATCTTATCTATGGGATAGTCTTCTATCTTACTCAAAAGGTAGAACAGGTTATACACATCAGAAGGTCAATCAAAGATATGACCTTTGCATGAAGAGTGCTGACACTCTAGATGAAGCTATGGCTTCATGGGATAGTGGTATCAGAACATTCAGAGTTATTGACTCTGTCAATGCAATGGTAAAGGGCAAAGAGATACTATGTCCTGCATCAGAAGAAGCAGGTAGACGTACTACCTGTGATAGCTGTAAGCTATGTAGTGGCTCAGATATCAATGCCAAGAGCATTGCTATTGTAGCACATGGCAATGGAGCAAAGTATATATAACAATTATAATATATATAATACTTAAATGTATATGAAAGTATTATATATATTATTATAATGGAGTTTGCCATGAAAAAGTTTAAAGTTATTAACCCAATAGCGAAAAGCCTTAGAGGTTTTCGTAAACAAATAGTTCTTGCCAAGAAAGGCAAAGGCTCATACAATCGCAAGAAGGAGAAGAACAATGCGAAAGATTAAGTACGAAACATTTGAAAAGATTTCTGTTAAGAAGACAGTCAAGAAAGAAAAACGTGATGATTGGAAGCGAGACAGACAAGCCTTACGTAAAGTTAAACGTAACATACAAGAAAAGAATTTTGCATAATGCAAAGTAACTGTCCAATGTTGGACACTAACTCTCTACGAAAGGAGAAATACTATGAGTAAGAAGACATTCAACGTTTCATATTGGAAACAATCTACAGGTCGTACAGGTCAATGCTTAAGCGAGAGAGGTCAGAATCTTTTTGATACTCTTGAACCTATATATGAAGAGGTAGTTGGTTTACCACTATCTAAGATGAAGCTGTACAAGTTATCCTTAGAGATGTCTAGAGGTGCTAAAGCAGACGAAGGATTCTATATACAGAATACTGCGACTACTGCTTTCATGGTCTTGCTACAAGACTTGACCTCTGTATGCAGAGCAATCAGAAAAGGGAAAGAGTTCAATAGCAAGAGCTATGGTTCTTTCAAAGTGTCTAACTTAAAAGACCTAGCTAAGTCTAAGCTAGGCAGAAAGAGAAAGGTAGCCTAATGACAATACCATATTGGCAAGTAGGTATCAAGATAGGTGCAGAGAGTGGACAAGTTAATGTCCACTCAGATGCCCTACCTGATGCATCATGGGAGTATGCCATTGAACATGCAATGGATACTGCTAAGGCAGTTCACCCAAACGAGAGAATAGAATTTTTATATGTAAAGGAGTACAACTAATGAAGGCATATCTTATTAATGCTAAAGATGAACTAATCGTAGAGGTAGACTGTAAAGACTACCATCACAAGCTAGAGTTACTTAACTGTAGAATGTTAGAACTATATCCTCGTTCCATCAATGGCAATGACATATGGGTAGACGAAGAAGGCTTACTCAAACAAAGTAATTACTTTGCAAGTCTAGACATAGATTTGAAAGAGGGTGTGGCTTCTTATGTTATAAGTGGCAATGCGATAGTGCTTAGTTGTGATGACGAGGGTAACTCTACAGATGTCAAAGACTTGACTATCGAGGAACTCAAATCTAGGATTAAGTTTCATGGTAGGAGATTCATTGAATCTAATGGGCATGGCTTTACTACTAGGGCATGGGAAGATGCCTAACAATAATGATATAAAAACAATAACATCATCTATCATAGTAGTTGGACTACTATGGTATGTGATTACAATAGGAGTATAACATGAAGATACTAACATCAGTTAAGATAAAAAATTATCTTGATGACTTAGTTAATGCAAAGACTATGAGCCTTGATGACTTTCATTTTACCATAGGTCAGATGGGTTACGAGGTGGACAAGCTTATAGTACAAACCTCTATGCCCAATCACGAGGCGATTGTCAGAGTTAAAGATGAACATAACAAGTATTATACAATAGGAGTATAAAATGGCTAATGCAAGTGCAAAAGTAACTGAGGTAAATCTAAAAGTAAAACCACAAGAGTTGTTAATACTTATTGATGCTCTTTATGAAAATCTAGAGGACATGGAGTGTGCTAATGATGATTTCTCACAAGTAACTTTGAATGTTGATGGTAGGCTACCTTTCTATAAAGTAGAAAAACAATCTGACCCACACGTTAGGGAATGGTTTATCAAGTATAGAAGATTAGCTGTACAACTAGATAGAATGTATATTAAGGTAAAAAAACTAGAAGGAGTATGGTAATGAATGTACTAAGTTTATTTGATGGTTGTAGTGGTGGTCAAGTTGCCTTGCAAAAGCTAGGTATCCACGTAGACAACTACTATGCAAGCGAGATTGATAAGTATGCAATCAAAGTGACACAAGCTAACTTTCCTAACACTATTCAGCTAGGAGATGTTACACAAGTAAAGCCTAGTGAAAGGGGTATGGGTGTAGACTATGCTCTAGACTATGACCCACCTATTGATTTACTTATGGGTGGTTCGCCTTGTCAAGGGTTCTCATTCGCAGGACATCAGCTTAACTTTGATGACCCACGTAGTAAGTTATTCTTTGACTTTGTGAGGATACGAGATGAGTGTATGCCTAAGTATGTACTGCTAGAGAATGTACGTATGGCTAAGAAATCTCAAGATGTAATCTCTAAGTACATGGGATTTGAACCACAAGCATTGAACTCTAAGTATGTATCAGCACAAAACAGATACAGATTGTATTGGTTTGGTAAGCGTGTAGGCGATAGCTATGAGCAGATAACTATACCACCTATGATATGCAAAGGTTTGTCTATGCAAGACATACTAGAAGATGGCTATGCTACAGATGAGATGACTAGTCAAGATGGTAAGTCTCATTGTCTTACTGCAAGATACAATGGTGCAGTATGGTGGAATAGTATTGAACGTAAGCAACGTACTATGGTACTCAAGGAGAATCCTACCATGTCTAAAGATGGATTGATTAGGGTAGGTACTGCCGACCTCAAAGGACATGACTCAATCAAGCGAGTGTATGCACAAGAAGGTAAAGCACCTACACTTACCACAATGCAAGGTGGACATAGAGAACCAAAGGTTGCAGTAGGTAGGATTGTGAATCGTAGATTAGATGAGCATGGTACTCGTAAAGACTATCAACTTGACTTGCCTTTCACTAGGCAACTAGAGGTACGTGCTGATGAGAAGTCTAACTGTCTTACTACTGTACAAAAAGATAACGTGCTAGTCAGTAAAGATATGTGGCGAAAGCTAACACCACTTGAGTGTGAGAGATTGCAAACACTACCTGACAACTACACTAATCATGTGTCCAACTCGCAGAGATACAAGATGATTGGGAATGGGTGGACAGTTGATGTGATTGCACATATACTCAAGGGCATACCATTAGCTGAGACATGGCATGAAATGTATAACAATAACAAGGAGATGGTATAATGAATATAGGTGATATGCTATGCGATATGTATGACATTAAACAACAAGTTAAACAAGCTAAGTTATACGATAAACCAAAGGATAATGATGGCAGTAGCTTTACTGTTGGAGATTGTATTGAGAATGTCATTGACCAATTAACACAAAAATATAATATAATATGGGAGATAAAAGATGAATAGATATTATGTAGAAATGGAACACCCAAGAGGTAAAGAAGACTATGGAACTTTTTATATCTATATGAAAGCATATGACTCTCAACAAATCATAGATATGATTGATGGAGTTATAGTACACATAGAACAAACATTTGAATAGGAGATTGATTAATGACACGTGAAGATAAGATAAAGTTTATTATCAGACAAGAAAGATTAGCAGGAAATCTTTGGAAGTGGATTGAAGAAGCTGATGATAAAACAGTAAATGATTTGTATGATTATTGGACACAGGAGATAGCATGAACTTAATAGAACTTGAGAAACATATCAAAGAGCATAAGATTATTGAAGCTATCAAAGATGGTATAGCAGATGGCTTATTGCATGGCGAAAGAGATGACACTAAGTCACATCATTACTATAAGATAGGCTATGATTATGGTTGTGTTATGTTTGATATGTTAGGTACAGATGTATGCAGAACTAAAATAAATGATAAGGAGATAGCATGAATAGATTTATTATAGAACAAACACCACAAGAGATTGCTAAGTCTCTATGTGACCAACACATAGTCAAGATGCCACTAGAAGAAGCACAGATGCTATGCACTACACTATGGCATCATGCACCACAGTATGCAGAGGAGCATGGCTTGTATAAACCTGTACATCAGAAGCACCCTTGCACACTATGGGCAATGGAAACACAGATGAACTATGAGTTTGCCTTTAGTTTATATGATGCAATGTTACGAGAGTACACTAATAGATATCACAAGGTACATGGTGCAAGTAAGCATTACGATGCACTATACAATGGAACTAGGTTTGTACCTCATGGTAGTTTGACACCACATCCACAATGTTTTAGTGGGCACGATGACCTCAAGACTGATGAAGGATATCCTATTGAAGCATATAGAAATTTTTATAGGGTTGACAAACTTAGATTTGCAAGGTATACATTTACAAATAAACCACAATGGCTAGAAGGAGAAGTAGCATGAAAGTAAAACAGTTAATTAAAATAGCAGAAGCAGTAAATGGAAAGCTACCTGCAGATATGTACGAGCTAGATGAGGTAGAGCACCATTCTTTTCATAGAGATGAACCTATAAAAATTGCTGACATGGATGTTGTGTACTTAGTCAGAGCATTTAGGCATCAAGAACGTATGCTTAGAAGACAAGTAGGTAATGATGTAGTATCTGAAAATGTGAGAGATACATTACTAGAATTAGCACGAGAACGTGATATGTGGAAAGAGAAAGCCATGAACATGGTAGAGAAAGAAACATATGAAGCAGTTAAGGAAGCTCTAGCTGAAGTGAATAGACAACCAACTGTAACGAAAGAAGCCTTTGATGTAGCATGGAAAGAGTGGGAACATTGGAAAGATAAAGCAGAGATGTGGAGAAAAGAATACGAGAAAGCAACACATAAGAAAGGTTGTAACTATGTATTCAGCGAGATACCTAACGACACAGATGGTCAAGAGTTTGTTGACACTATGAAGAAGTATCTTAACAAAGACTCATACAAGATGAGAGTACGTGGACAACACATC
>Ga0222719_10003555_pt1 | contig 13832 bp, 10 predicted proteins | sample C33_34DmetaG_FD_165039 | JGI IMG/M metagenome (GOLD analysis project Ga0222719, IMG submission 165039) | Estuarine water microbial communities from San Francisco Bay, California, United States - C33_34D | ecosystem: Environmental > Aquatic > Marine > Unclassified | place: USA: California...
TTCTTCTACAAAGGAATTATATTCTTTTTCATCAAATTTTGCGCGTTCAACAAACTCTTGGTGAATCGGCTTTAGGTCTAATCCTAGTTCAACAAATTCTAATATATAATTTCTGACTTTATTTTTAACAGTTAGTTCATATTTTACACCGTCAGGTCTTCCAAATCTGTGTAACCATTTTAAAAATGGTAAACATATCGCCCTTCTTCCATTTTTTCTGTACTTTTCATGTATGTAACATTCTTCTCCACCGAAACCTCTGCTATGCTCGTTAAATCCTAACCAATGTTCTTTTGCCGTAAAAAATAATCCAAGCCCCTGAGAAAATATTTCAAATGGTTCTTCGTCTTTACCGTAACCTATAGGTTTTGCTCCAAACTGGTCTAAAATAGGTTCGTGTCTTGGGTAGGGTAAATTTTCCGGCAATTTACTATAACAATAATTACATTCTTTAATTGGGGCTTGATTAACAAGATCAACAAATTGACAATGGTTATCTACATGGTGTATAGAAAAGTTTGTTTTTTTGCATTTGCAAGTCCAAGCCATTCCCCATCGACCCCACATTTGACCTCCCCACTCATCGTTAAAATGCGTAGTTATGTTTGTTAGGTTGTCATATACTAACGGGCCTTGATATAGGTTTTTTGTATCTGGGTATTCATCAATAAAGTTAAATAATTTATCTAAGGTCTCAACGACAGGACATAGGAATACATGGCAATCCATAACAAGAACAAATTCAGTATTAGCTTCTTCTATTATTCTATTTCTAGTTAAAGAAGTTCCATAGGATTCTGACAGGTCGATTACTCTTAATTTATCACCAAGTCCTGTAGATTGCTTTAGATGTTTTACCGATTTTGCGTGTTCGTTATCCTTAGCATTTTCTATAATTACAAACTCAAGCCTATCTAATAGATCTTTCCTGTCGTTAAATTTTAATTCCTTTAAAATATCCTGAATACTAAAGTATACACCATGAAAGTCTGTATGGTGAGCCATTCCAATAGTTATTTTCTTCATTAATTTCCTTTCCTAAAAATAATTTTCCTTGTTTAGTTAATTTAAATAATTAAGGACCAGCCGTTGGGTTAGAGGTAGTTCCTCCTGAGTTTGGATCTGAAGTAGGAGTTGGTGGTTCGGCGGTTGTGGGCGCGGCAGTCGTTGTGGTGGTTGTTGGTTCACCAGTTGTAGTTGTCGTGGTTGGTCGTGGACAATCTTCACAAGGTTGATTAAAACCTTCAAGCATTGTATATTCACGGCCATTTGCATAGTTTATTATAGTCGATTCATGTATTCCAGCAGCAAATTTTTTACATTCATCAAAAATGCCATTATCATAAAAACAAAATGTCTCAGTAAGAACTGACTTATTGTGGAAAGCTATTTCGTTAGCAAAATAAATATGATTATTGCTGATCTCCATATGATAAACTGGAGTGTTATAATCACCGCTGATTGTTTCTAATTTATCTATCGTCACCCATCCATCGTGAGTATATATATTATCTCCAATTTTTAGATTACCTGCAAATTCAGGTATGGTATATAAAGATCTTGAAAATTCTGCATCTATTGATTTAAACCCTTCATGAGTCAAAACTGGATGATCGTGAGTAAAGTAGAAATCTGAATCATTGATAGACACCAGTTTTCTTTCTCCAAGATAATGTTTTTCAACAGCTTCTACAGTATTAAATCCTGAAAGTGTTTTTAATTTATCTCCAACAACAATTTCTTCAACATTCTTATATTCACCATTAGGCATTGAAATTTTAGTACCCGCAACGTGGCACGAAATACATTTATCTATTTCTGAAACAATGTAAGAAACACCTGAAACAAGACCTGTCTCAGAGACCATTGTAAATACACCGCTACCTAAATATTGACCTTGGATGTCTGGACCGCCCGGATATTTTTCTCCACTTGCAATCAAGATTGGATTTATGAAGTTTCCAGAAGTATTGGGGTTGGTAACACTAATAATTCTATCTACAGCGCTACCAAATAAATTTGTTGCAATTCCGCCATCGGTAGTTCCGTAAAACTTATGGGCATCTGGAACGCAAATTTTATTAGACCCACCTTCGTAGTAAGGGTCAATATATATACCGATAATATCATCTTCGTTTTGTCTTTCTGAGTTTTGCGTTAATTTAACGCCGCTCTCTGTAGAAAATCTAGATTCACAGTTTAATTTATGTAAAACAAAATTTAAATTTTCAACGTCAGCACAAGAAGACCCGTCCAATTGCTCTTCCGTATGATTACCTCTTAGCCAGATCAACCCATTCCTTTTCTGGAAATCAAAAACAGCTTGATTAAAGGTAGCGTTATCAAAAAGTCCGCTAAGGCCGGTCATAGGTCCGCATCTATCATGATACCCAAGGACAAGTACACCAGAAGCCGTATCTAAATCTCCATTAATAGCATTTGTAGGCCAATTAGGAATTAATTCATTATTTACAAAGTCAACAAAATCTCCACTAGATATAGCCCTAAAGTTGTTAGTAGGAGGATTGAAAGCAGCAGCGGGAATAACTTGAGAGTCAGTTTCTATACCCATAAACCCACTACCCCAAGGACATGTGAATACTGATGGGTCAAGCGGGTTGTAGCATGTTCCGCTTTCTACGCAGTTCAAAGCTTCTTCCCAAGGGGATGGACAGTCTATTTTTTCGCAAGCGTAAGTTAGATAATTCTGACTAATGGTAATATCGGTAACGACATTATAGAAATCCATCGTAGGTAGATTTGAATCACCGCTAGCGCTAGATATTAACACGCTCTTAATGCCAGAATCTAATACATCTTGAATACTAGAGTCTATTTCTGGCGTCATGTCGCAAGAAGCTACAAATTGAGGGTCTTCGGTCGTAGTTGTTGGACCGCTAGTAGTTGTAGTTGTTGGACCGCTAGTAGTTGTAGTTGTTGGGGGAGATGTTGGATTAACTATCGGATTAACTATTGGAGATGAAGTGTCGGTAGTGCAGCTTACCCAAATAGGTCTCCATTCTTCGCCGTGTCTAAGCGCTTGTCCGTATGTCCCGTCAGTTATGGACAAATTTACATCTCTGTTAATTACATAAAAGGCATCGCCACTATGACAAGAACCCTCGCATGTGTGGTATTCTCTAAATAAACCTGAAGTGGGTGAGCAAAATGCACTTGGTGCAGATATATCTTCTTCAAAGAAACCTTCTTTATATCTGACCCCAGAACCTGAGCCGCATATTGTTTCACCACCAACTGTTAAATTGCCGTCTATATTTACATCTCTAAAGAAACCGTCCCATCTTAAATTAGGATTACCTAAAGATAAACCTTCAAAGCATGGTATGATATTTCCATTTGATTTGACGTTGTTGGGGTCTGGGAATATTAACATCCCGTTAACAGATCTCCAAGCCCTATTTACATTTCCTAAATCAGAAACTCTACTGGTTGTTGGAGACACATCTCCAGACACCTGAAGTGTTCCATAGTTATGAATTTCATTTGTACCAACTGCTAATTTAAGCTCTTGTAAATCACCTCTTAAAAGGGGCGTTCCAGATCCGTCTAAGCAATCTGTATTAGAAGCTTCTGGGTGCGAACCTAAGAAAAACTGATAATCTGTGTTGGTGTTAATATAGTATCCGGCACCATGACCAATTGCTATATTGTAATTACCTTTTCTATTATTGTATAATGTTTTGCAACCAACAGAAACGTTTCCGTTACCTTGGATATTAGAGGCGCTTGAAGAGTACCCAACAGCAGTGTTGCAGTCACCATCTAAATTGCAAGATAGTGAATAAGAGCCTAAAGCAGTATTCCTGTCACCAAAAACATTTCCCTGCAAGGAAGCGTATCCGAACGCGCTATTATCTTCGCCGTCCTCGTATGGTAAATGAGTTTTAGTTAATGATTGTTCACCAACACTTGTTTGTCTTAATTCAACACTTTTTATATTTTGAGAAATAAGAGTATGACTTTCTAAAGTCTTTTGTGTTGAATCAACTAAATCAGTAAATGCATCTCTAATATCTTTTGGGGATATTTGCTGAGTTATATTATCTGGAAAATAATAATTCAGACGTTGCAAAAACTGATTTTCTGAATACTCTGCCATTTTTAAACCTTAGTTAAATTTTATTTGAAGGTTTGTTACGTCGAATTTTACTGAGTCGCCTTTATATACAATTCTAGGATTATCAAGAGTAGAGTGCATTAGTAGGTTTCCGCCACCATAAGTTGAATCATCAACAATAGCTATACCTGAAACATAACCCCAATCAATAAGCGCTGTCTCAAAAACAATTGAGCCAGAGTTTTTGATAAGACCGCTACCAGCGTCATGATCGGCTTGAGTGTACATCCACTTTGCGTCACCACTAACAAGAGGGTCTCCAAGAGTAATTCTAGCGTAGCCAGTACCACTACCGTTTACAGATTGTGGAAGTTCTGGAATTGTAGATCCAGTATTAGAATCTAAAGGGGAACCACTACATAAAGCTATAGCAACTTCAGTAGGTTTTGGAAAAGACTGCGATCTAAATATATGATGTAATAAACCAGACTCCAGATAGTCCGACAAAGCATTGCTCATTTTAAACTCCTATTTCCTAAAATATATAGAACATTTGTTTATTATACACGAAAAAAGGGTTTCCCCTGAAAAGAAGAAACCCTTAAAACGATTGTCTATAGACTGAAGCTAATTAGAAGGAGCCGAGAAGAATTCTTCTGTTATCCAAAACGCCAAAGCCTAGTTCTGCGGTTCCGTAGTAACCAGCTCTCTGTTGTCTGTGAAGAGTAGGATCTTCAAAGACCTGAAGCTGCTGGCGGATTGGCATTACGAAGCTGTCCTTAGCGGACTGATCCAAGCCAACTACCAATTCAGCATCACTGTTTGGACCGTATTGACCGCTAAGTGAATTAGCGTAGAAGTCTTGGTACTCTTGACCTTCTCCAAGCTCATCAAGATCGTGAAGGTTTACACCGAAGATACTGGTGATTGGAGCGCCATTTTCTGGAGCGTTGTAGATCTGAGTCCTGATAACGTCAGAAACTTGATCTAGACCCCAGTTACGCACGTCTTCGAGAGCTTCTGGTGAAACGTAAAGGTCAGTCATGCGACCACGATTTGCACTTCCGCTATTACCACCAGCATTTCTACGGGTGATGAGTTGCATGAGGCTAACAAGTCTCTTGGTGAAGGTGCCTGCGGTTGCATCGCCATCATAAACAACGATGTTGCGATCAACACCAGCAGCAAGAAGAGTGTGCCATCCGTCATCATTCATTTTCTTGACGAAGCCAGCTTCCATAACTTGCATGGCGCGACCAACAATATCCCAACGAGCTTCACGGGCGTATCTTAGAAGATAGTCGATGCTGGAAGTGATTCCGTAGGTTGGAATCATGACGTAATCGCTTTCGACTGATCTTTCAGGAATACGACCGTGACCGGGATTGGTGTACGCTACGTGTTCACCTTCAAGTCCGGGACTGATAAGGTCAAGCGGATATTCCGTTGAAGAACCAGCTTCTACAGGAATGTTCTCGAAGATGTTTCCGAGAATGTTACCAACCAAAACCGCTTTGCGAAGTGGTGTTTCAAGAGCTTTTGCGAACTCTCTTTGAGCTGCATAAGCTTGTTCTTGACTGTTGCTACCAGTATCACGAAGAATTTGAATAAATTCGTCGCTAGGTCTTTCGATATTTGACATTGTATTTATCTCCTTTTATATTTTATTAACCAAGGCTTGGAAGATTGATGTAAACTTTTGCGTATCCATCAGCGTCTTGTTGAGACATAAAACGTCCAACAGCTTGACCGCTAGTAGAAACATTTGTTAGGTTTCCAGCGGTAGCAGATGCATAAGCAACTTGACCCGGAACGATAGTAACAGCGTCGATGTTGTCGGTTACAACCCAGCCACGAGTCAAAACAGTGACTTTACCACCTTTTTGAACTTCATCTTTATATTGATTAAGGTGAGTTCTGGTAAGGTCTTTGTTTACAACGTCATTCAAAAGAATACCGACAGGAACAGTACTGGTAGTAGCTGCTGCGTACTTAACTTTGTTTCCGCCTTGGTCCATAGCTGCGCCGGAAGCAACAGCTGCGTCGATAAGAACAACGCCACCACGGGTGGCAGTGTCTTCATTGTAGAAAAAACTGATGTCAGTTGATTCTTCGTATCTATCTGCTTTAAGAGCCATAGTATTTATCTCCTATGAAATTAAAATTAGTTATTTTTAAGAACGGTTTCTACCCAGCTAGCAACACTGGCGCGAGCTGATTCTACTTCATTTTCTTCAGCGACTTCAACAAGAGTAGCCTCAGAAGTTTCTACATCCTCAAGAAGTTCTGGAGTTACTTCAGCTTCAGCTTCTTCTTCGTCGGCTTTAGCTTCTTTTTCCTTCTTTTTCTTTTCAATAGCTTCCTTGAGTTCTGGAGGCATACCAGCTTCTGCTTCTTTCTCTTTCTTGTCGCCGTACTTGTCAGCCTTCGGTTTTTTTCCGTACATAGCAACAATAACGTCAAATGCTTCGTCGTTAAGAGCATCGAAAGCGGCGAGAGTTGCCTCTACGTCTTCTTGCTCAAAACCAGCTTCGACAAGGGCAGCCATTCTTTTCTGCATTTTTTCTTTCTTCTTCATCTCTTCCATATGCTCTTTAGCAGATGTAAGTTCGTCTTGAGATTTAGCAAGAGCGTCTTCGAGTTCAGCAACGCGAGCTTGAGTGCTTTTGATGCTTTCTTCGAGTTCAGCAATACTTGCGTCTTTCTCTTGAATAGTTCCTTCAAAAGCTTCGACCTTTGATGCAAATTCTTTATCTTTTGCTTCTTCGATTTGAGCTTTAATTGCTTCGTTTTCAGCCTTAGCTTCTGAAAGCTGGGTCTGAACTTCAGCCAACTGCTTTTCTAGCAAGTTATCTGACATATTAAGTTCTCCTATATTGAGATTAGAATTATCATCTAAATTAAATGCAACTGATTTTAAAATAACACTTCTTGGGTTAGCTGGTTTAGAAACCAAACCTTTACCTGAAAATGAAATGTTTTTTAATGCACGACCAAGTTTATATCCATCATACTCTCCACTACCGCCATATGCTCGTAAGTGCTTAGTCAAAAATGCTGACTCTTCATCTCTAGCTAATATCTTATGTTCATCATTAGGATTAGTTAAAGCATAATCGAAACCAGCAAATAAGCACTCCATAGAAACATACCACTTACCCTCCTCTATTTCGGAGATGATTTTCTCCATTCTTTCCCGATTTTCATCGCCAGTCCAACTATTATAGAGAACAGCTTGAGTAATGATATCAAAATCCGTAGGCATCTCTGCGTCATTTGCAACCGCCTTTCCGTCTTTCGTTAAAACATAACTACCAGTGATATGTCCGATGATGTCATTTTCATCGTGCATAAAGTTAAACTGTTTATCTTCAGGTGTGTTTCTTGCTGCCCAAGTAGGCTCTGCTAGAAAAACATCGTCATTCTTGTTCCAGCCACAAGAAACTAAAACAGACTCTAAGTAATATAAGTCTATTTGATCTTTATTCTCAGCAATTGCCTTAGCAACAATTTCTTCAGGGATATCCCTTTGAAAAGTTGCTTCAGAGCAATATGCAACACTAGCGGTACTCTTAACGAGATCGCCAATGCCATCGTTTATTTCATGTTGATATATTTTTATGCTCATGTATTACCTCTACATTAAATATACACAAAAATTTTTATTTTTTAGAAAATCCCTATTTTTGGCCTATAATGGACTCAATATAAGTACCAACGACCGCCTTCTTGTAGACTTCCGACGTTAGATTATTATTCTTTAAATCTTTATATTTATTAGGGATATTGATGTTTGAGGAGACAGCTTTGAATAAATTTTCATTGCTAAGTTCAGACATAGGTTCTAGCGCCAAGAAAGCTGACAACTTAATTGTATCAAGTTCGTTAGCTTCTTCTTTTGTTAATTGTCTTAGGTTAGCTTTACTTTTTACTTCCAGATAACCTTTATTCAAAAACTCTACCGATTCAAATGCGGACGTAGCCCACACTACTAATTCAGCAACTCCCGGCGTTGACTTAGGGGTTTCAACCCTTTTCTTTCTTGGTCCTTCGTCCAGTTTATTAGGAGGGCGACCATTTGGGTTTACCGGCTTTTGTTTTTCTTTCTTTTCTACAACCTTTTCATTTATTTGTCCCTGCTTTTCCATCTTTTCTATTTCAAATTGTTTATTTGGGTTATGAAATGGGCTAGCTTTTTCCGGCAGGCTTTCTCTTGATCTATCTTTATCTTCTCTTTTTAGTCTCATCTTTTCTACAGATGGAACTTCTTTAAATCTTTCGAGAACTGTCTCGTGCGAAATAATATCCCTATCAGCGAGCTGTATTAAGAGGTTCTTTTCGGAAGCCTCATCAGACAGGCTCATTTGATCGTATACTATGTGAGCAGATTTTCTAAAGCCCATAGCTTTTCTTACATGTTCTACTTCCTTTTCCCAGAACTTAGTAAGTTGATCTCTACCGTATTGTAGACGTTCAACCAGTGTTTTAAGGGATATAAAATTATTAGTGAAACCGCCACCATTGCTAGCCATTCCAGTTAAGGTTGGAGGGACACCCAATCCTGCATAAATACTATTCAATACTGATTGATATTTTTCAGAACCTAAAAACTTATATACCTGACTATTTGACTCAGTGTAAGAAAGCTCTGGACCCCAGACTAATTCCATAGTACCGCCACCTACATTACTAGCAAGAATATTTCTTAGTTTATTAATAGCGGCTTTGTTTGGCAAGATTTTGTGGTCTAGACTACCTAATGTCCAAAGTCTGATATTAGATATAGCTCCATCAAGAGCAGACATGTCGGCCAGCCTCATCTTCTCTAACATAATAATATCGTCTAAGATAGCGTAAACAAGTGGGTGCGCCCACTGTTGCCAGTCATCTTTTTTATAGTAACATATATGTAGTCTGTCTTTATCTAGTTCTATCTTTTTATCGCCACGCTTTATTTGCTCTTTAACGCTTGGCGGTAGAGTATCTAGGACATGAGAAGGTATGGCTCCATTTTTAAAATTGTCAAAGAAAGACGTTGCAGTTATTTCTAGATTGCTAACACCTAAGAACATGTTAACGTTACCATCTTTAAAGTTAATATTTAAAGGGTTAAAGAAGTTATAACGCCAAGGAATTTGATTGCTCTCTATCTGTGGTACTTCTACGGTTATATCTTGACCGATAGATTTAATATATTTAGAGATGTCTGGTGTAATATTAGCATAGCTTTTGTATACTATTGCTTGGCCGGTTCTATATAGATTGTTTAGAAATCTTTCTGACCTCTCTTTGCCGTCAACTTTTTTGAACCACTGCTGAAAGAATTTTTCAACGCTTTTATTTTCGTGTACTATGCTTATACCTTGACAACCGAAGTCACCCATCAAATCAATTACATTGCGAATGATTCCAACCTTATCGTATGCATCCATGCACATTTTGATAATTCTTTTACTTCTAGCAGGTACTTGTTCTTCCGACCTAAAAGCATAGTAATCATTTTTAGTAAAAGAAGGTCTGACAGATCTATTTGGCTCAATGTCCAAAAAATCCCGGTAATGAGAAGCTTTTGCTACGCCCTCATATGTGTCAATGTTATTTGACATCTGTTGTAAGGCGCTTTTTTTGCTGCTGGAATCGGAGTCGTCCCACGTTATCATAGTGTCTTCGCTTGCCATGTTTCCCTCAATTGAATTGTAATTGGACTGATGTGTATATTATACACATTAATACACATCTTTCATAGAATTGGTAAACCAACTTGGTCCAGAGTACATGGTCTTCTCTTTATTTTTGGCTTTTGTGCCAGTCGCAAATCCACCATAAAAATTATACTCAGCTTGTTCTGGAGTCCTGTCTATTATTCTAGCCGCCATATTAGCCATAAGTAAAGAAGAATATCTATCTTTTCTTTGTTTTCCTTTTTTACCCGTTCCAACAACTGTTTCTGGTGTATCCCACTTATCACGACCGGAAGCTGTTTGGGTCATTTGAATCATAGCAAGCTCGTCTTTAAGTTCTTCTATCTCCATAACGCATTGCTCTAATGTGTCAAACATTCTACCCTTTAGTGCATCTTCAGCGTTTGATATACCTAAACTAATTGAGTCAAATCTTGGGAACAATAAAGCCTTATCTTCAAAGTCTTTTCTCATTCCATGATTGGCTTCAGCTAGCCACTCGTGTTTTGCGAATTGACACATCTCTAGTATATGCAAACCCTGTTCGCCGTCAGTATCTTTTGGTTTATCGTCGTCTATAACAGGCCATATGGGTAGTTCGCCGTCTTGTATCTTATCTTTATCGTGTAACCCCTCCATGACAGCTATACCTCCACCCTGAGCGTCTAGCGCTATATGTTGACACGGAAATAACTTCATGAGGTCACGGATCTTCCTAACACAATAAGCATAAAAGTCAGTCTCTTTAGAATATCCTCTTTTAACCTTCTCTTTATGTTCACCTCTATTAGTGGTCCAGCAGTGAACTATTCTTCTATGTCCATTATGTAATTCTAATACTACAATACTAAAATTATCAACCTCAGAAGCAGGGTCAATCCCAAATACATATCTCTTATCTTTATCGCCCATAAGTTTAGCTTCAAATACTATAGGGTTTTTATTTATATCTAATATAGCTTCTCTATTTTCATTACCTTCATTGGCTACGCAAGACTCTATGAGGGTACGTTTAAAAAATCCTTGAGAGTCGCGCGTAAAGCACGCCCCGAACTCCATTTGATAGATACCAGCGTGAACTGTCGCCTTAGATCTAGCGACCTGTGAGGCATCCATAAAGCCCTCTGGTAATAACTCATAAGGAATACGAATTATAGAATAATCTTTCCAGTTAAAATCTTTAGGTGGATCTTCACCAAATATATCTCTAAGTCTAGCCTGCTTACCTTGACTTTTAATTATAGCCTTCCATTTTTTCCAGTAGTCGGCAAAATGATTAAAATCATAATAAGCAGTACCACTTAAAATAATTTGGTTGTCTTTCTTTTCTATTACATCGTCAGTTTGATCTTCTATTTCTACTCCAAGCTCTGCCGCCTTTTTCCTTGCAGCAATTTTCTTGACGTTCTCAATAGGATCTGAACTAACCGCAGCGAAACCAGCAACAACTGTCTCAAAAATATCTCTCGGAATTGAAGCGAACTCATCAGAAATAATATCATTAGCACGCTGACCTCTGATTTTCTGCCCGTCTCCCAGAGGGAGGCAAGTAACACGAGACTTATTAATACGCATAACACATCTATCCACGTCCCTACGCGGCCCACTATTCGCATCGCACATACTCCTTAAAATTGGCGCATTATTCCAGATTGTCTCCATGTACTCAAACAAAACCTTGGACTGTCTAAATGCGGCACCTACAACCACCACTTTTCTATCTGGTAGAATTAAAGCGCGGATCATAGAGTACAACGACAGTATAAAGGATTTACCAAAGCCACGGCTAGCTATAAGCATTGGGAATTTTCTATTCCACATCTCACATAAAAATAGAGCCTGTGATGGTAATATATTAATATTAAATACATGTTTACATAAGAAGGAAAAATACTCTGGCCTTGTCATTAGCCATATTAATCTATAATGATAGTCGTCATCATTTAAGTTAACTATGTCAAACGGATTTATTAGATTTTTCTTATCTATACCATCTAAATTAAGCCAAGCTTCATCTATGTTTTTTAAATTCTTATTCATTTATGTATACCGTCAGCAAATCCATAGTATATTGCTTCTTCAGAAGTCATGTACCAATCGCCGCCATTTAGTTTCCTTTTTATGTATGCTTTTGTTTTCGACAAGCTGTATTCACTTTGTTTGAAAAATTGTCCCGTCTTATGACACCTCTCAGCGTATATGGAAACCATTTTGTCTCCAGCCTCTTTTTCAAATCGCGCTAGATTCTGAGAGCTAAGGTAATAGCCACTTATTTCACTACTTCCCCAGTGGACCATAAACGTAGAGTTTGGGGTTATTAGTCTTCTGGCGGCGGCTTGAATGATAACAGTCCCCATAGAGCATAACTGACCATAGCCAACGAAAGTAGTTTTGCACTTACAATTTCTAATGGAGTCATAGATTCCCATCCCTGAATACCAACAACCACCCACAGTCTGCATGTGGATAGTTATTGGCTCTTTGTTTAAATTTTTTAATATATTTATGTTTTTAATAAAGTTCTGCAACATTCTATGGTCAACACCGCCAGTCTCTCCTGAGTCGTCAAACTCGTTTATGTAGACCTCCCTATTTTTTACATCTATATTATAAGCATGAATCTCACCAACGGTATCCCTGTTTGTTGTCATAACTACTCCATACTATATTTTTCGTTAATCCGTTTTAATATACTAAGAACGGTCCATTTAGCGTTCTTTTTACAATCACAAAATATAACATTAACATTATGGTTAATTTGTAGTTCCATGAGGAATCTCAACATATATTTATTTGTTACTTTTAGTTTATCTATTTCGCTTTCCGGTACATCAGAACCTTCTGGAAAATCCATTAGATCCGTAAGAGAAAATTCTAATACTAAGAACTTATGGGGAAACTCTTTCATTCTTTCAATTTCTGCAAGAAATCTTTTCCTGCTTATTCCAACATTATTAGCAAGCTCTACAACACTAGCCTTTCTTTCTATACATATCTTGTCTTCAAGACCTTCTATGCTATAATCACCAGTGTCTAACTTTCTTAGAACCATACCTTTACATACATGATATTTAGTTCTAGCGGCTTCAAATGTATAGCCCTGTTTTTCTCTAGTATCTTTTATAATTGTAAATGGTCTAATTTTAGGCACTATTCTTTCTCACTATATGTTGAAATAAGGTTTCATAATGTACTTCTTTTCCTGTTACTAGTTTATGGCAGTAGTAACATAATGTTATCCCGTTATCAACATCGAATCTCAAAGTCGAAGCGCTTGCCCATTTTCTAATATGATGAGCGTTAAGTCTTTTTTTAGCCTTGCAGCCCGGCATTTGGCAGCAAAACTTATCTCTTTTATATACTTTTATTCTCCAGTCTTTATAAACTGGATCATTGTAGTCTCTCGATGTCATGTTTCACCATCATTTTTACTAAATCTTCAAACGAATGTTTAGGTTTCCATCCTAGTTTACTGTTTGCTTTACTTGCATCTCCACGTAGATAGTCTACTTCGGCAGGTCTGTAAAATTCTGGGTCTTGTACTACGTAGTTAGACCAGTCTTCTATTTCGATTTCTTTAAACGCAACATCTAAAAATTGTTTAATAGTATGGGTTTCTCCAGTACATATCACATAATCGTCTGGACAATCCTGTTGTAGCATTAGCCACATAGCTTCGCAGTAGTCACCAGCATATCCCCAATCTCTAAATGCTTCTAGATTACCTAGTCGTAATTGTGGAAAGTCTTTACTTTTTCCGCTTTTAACAAACTCGCCAATCCATTTTGTAATTTTTCTTGTTACGAATTTTTCACCTCTACGTGGTCCTTCGTGATTAAACAGGATACCTGCGCTAGCATGTAGTCCATAACCTTCTCGGTATAACCTAGTCATATAATGCGCTGCGCATTTAGCTATAGCGTATGGGCTTTGTGGTAAAAATTTCGTTTCTTCGTTTTGGTATTTTTCAACTGGTAGTTTATCGTCAAAGTCATCATCGGATTTTTTTTCGTCATAATTACTACCAAACATTTCACTAGAGCTAGCTTGATAAAATCTTGTGTTCATCATTT
>Ga0222719_10003556_pt1 | contig 13829 bp, 14 predicted proteins | sample C33_34DmetaG_FD_165039 | JGI IMG/M metagenome (GOLD analysis project Ga0222719, IMG submission 165039) | Estuarine water microbial communities from San Francisco Bay, California, United States - C33_34D | ecosystem: Environmental > Aquatic > Marine > Unclassified | place: USA: California...
ACCTGGGTAATGCACTGCACCCGGACCACGAAGGCCAGGGCTATGCCCGCGAGGCCTCAAAGCGCATCATGCAAGCAGCAAAAGAGCGCTTTGGCCAATTAAAACTGAGCGCCATCACCCACGGAGAAAACACTGCGAGCATCAAAGTCCTGGAGGCCCTGGGGTTCATACACCTAGGGCAAAAAACCGTGGCAGGATACGACGGGCCTTCCGAATATTTCGAGGTAGCATTATAGTCCTAGCTTGACCTTCAGATTGCCCAACATGGCCGCCGTCATCGCTTCAAGATCGTACTCCGGTGTCCAGTTCCAATCTGCCTGCGCCGCACTATCGTCAATACTAGCAGGCCAACTGGCCGCGATATTCTCGCGGAAATCCGGTACACAGTCCATTTCAAATCCTTCAATGTGCCCTGCAATGCTCGCCGCAATGGTCACTGGATCGAAGCTGATGCCCGCCAAATTATAGCTGTTGCGCACCTTTACCAGTTCCGCCGGTGCTTCAGTGAGCTCTATGGTCGCGCGAATGGCATCGTCCATATACATCATCGGCAATGCACGGTGCTCGGATAAAAAGCTCGTATAGCGACCTTCTTCCAAGGCCTTGTAATAGATCTCGACGGCATAATCTGTGGTTCCGCCGCCCGGTTGAGATTTCCAAGAAATGAGTCCAGGGTAGCGGATGGAACGAACGTCCACGCCGTACTTATTGAAGTAGTATTCACACCAACGCTCGCCAGCAAGTTTGGAGATGCCGTAGACCGTCGAGGGCTCCATAATGGTTTGCTGTGGGGTATGGTCCTTTGGAGTAGTCGGTCCAAAAACGGCAATGGAGCTGGGCCAAAAAATCTTTTGAATGACTCCTTCACGGGCCAATTCCAGCACGTGCAGCAAGCTTTGCATGTTCAGGTCCCAAGCCTTCATCGGGAATTTCTCCCCAGTAGCGCTGAGCATGGCCACGAGGTGGTATACGGTATGGATCTTATATTGCTCACATACTGCGCGCAGGGCATCGGCATCGCTGGCGTCTAGGATTTCAAAAGGGCCGTCTTGGAGTTCGGCAAGGTCGCTGCGACGAATGTCGGATGCTACAACGCTTTCGTTGCCGTATTTCTGGCGAAGGGCCAAGGTAAGTTCAGTCCCTATTTGCCCGCAAGCGCCTAGGATAAGGATGGTTTTGTTCATGCTCTGAATGTGATAAAGATCAGAATTAGGTCCCTCAAAGATAACTTATCTTTGCACTATAAATCACCCGTCTATGGATCCAAATGCTGGGAAAAGAACGCTCGTTAATAAATTGAGTCGAGAAGAACTGCAGGCTAAGCTTGATGCAGAATCCTTCCACCGTACAACGGTTTCTTTTTACAAATATGTCATCATAGAAAACCCGCAAGCCTTGCGTGATGAATTATTCGCGCAATGGTCGGAGTGGGATTGTTTAGGACGTATTTATGTCTCTCGCGAAGGTATTAACGCACAAATGAATGTTCCACAGCACCATTGGGATGCCTTTGATGCCTTTATACACGGCATGGAATATTTCCATGATGTACCCTTTAAATTGGCCGTGACGGATAAGACAGAAGGAAAGTCATTTTTGAAGCTTGTCGTCAAAGTTCGAGAGCAGATTGTGGCAGATGGACTTCAGCCGGAAGATTATGATGTTACAGATGTTGGCGCGCACTTAACAGCGAAGGATTGGAACGACGCCATAGAGAAAAACGATCCAGTGGTGGTGGATATGCGGAATCACTATGAAAGTGAAATTGGTCATTTTGAAGGCGCTATTCTTCCTGAGGCCGAAACCTTTCGTGAGGAGCTCCCTATGGTACTGGAAAAACTCAAAGGTCAGGAAGACCGCAAGATCCTATTGTATTGTACCGGCGGCATTCGTTGCGAGAAGACCTCTGCTTATTTGAAGCACCATGGGTTTAAAGATGTCAACCAATTGCACGGCGGCATCATTGATTATGCACGCCAGATTGAAGAGGAGAAATTGCCCAATAAATTTCACGGCATCAATTTCGTTTTCGACGAACGTTTAGGTGAAAGCATCTCGGATGAGATCATTTCAGAATGCCATCAATGTGCCCAGCCTTCTGCAAACCATGCAAATTGTGCCAATAAGGCGTGTAATCTTCTATTTATTCAATGCGAAGAATGTGCAGAAAAACACGAAGGTTGCTGCACGCCTCAGTGCATAGAAGTTATTCATTTGCCCGAAGAAGAGCAGGTTGAAATCCGCAGAAAAGCGAAAGAAACGAAAAGATTCCACCGACATACGAAGGTTAATTTGCGCAATGCCTTTTCGGAGAAGTAAATTGGCACACAGAAACTAGACAGAGAACCACCATGCAAGACAAGAGAGCACACCTGCAAGAACTTCAAAAGCAGAGCAAAGTTGGCGGCGGCGAGAAACGCATAGAAGCCCAGCACGCGAAGGGTAAATTGACCGCTCGCGAGCGCATTCACTTTCTTCTCGACGAAGGGAGTTTCCAAGAGATGGGAGCGCTCGTTCAGCACCGAAGCAATCTATTTGGTCTAGATGAGCAGAAAATTTTAGGCGATGGAGTCGTTACGGGGTACGGTACCGTGAACGGCAGACTTACCTACGTTTATGCACAAGATTTCACCGTTTTAGGCGGTTCACTTGCCGAAGCGCACGCAGAAAAAATCACAAAAGTGATGGACCTTGCGATGAAAACGGGTGCTCCTGTGATTGGTCTTAACGACAGTGGTGGCGCACGAATACAAGAAGGTGTCGTTTCGCTCGGGGGGTACAGCGATATCTTTTACCGCAATGTTCAAGCCTCAGGCGTCATACCACAACTGTCAGCTATGATGGGACCTTGTGCAGGGGGCGCAGTATATTCGCCTGCCTTGACCGATTTTATCATGATGGTCGAGGAATCCTCCTACATGTTTGTAACGGGCCCAAATGTTGTTAAAACTGTCACGCACGAAGAGGTTACCTCTGAAGAATTGGGCGGGGCAAGCACTCACGCGACGAAAAGCGGCGTAACTCAATTTACGTATCCAAACGAAATTGCGCTGATTGAAGGATTGAAAAAAGTACTCTCCTACATTCCACAAAATTGTGACGAAGAACCACCTTCGTTGCCCTATACATCGGGTGACGAAATACGCATGGGGCTTCAGCACATTATCCCAGATAGCGCGAACCAGCCCTATGATATTAAAGAGGTGATCAATGAAATCATTGACGCAGATAGTTTTTTCGAGGTGCACAAAGACTTCGCTGAAAATATTGTTGTGGGCTTTGCCCGTCTCGCCGGGAAGTCCATTGGCGTTGTAGCCAATCAGCCTGCCTATTTGGCGGGCGTATTAGACATTCAGGCTTCCACGAAAGGGGCTCGATTCGTCCGCTTTTGTGATGCCTTCAACATCCCCCTTTTGGTGCTAGAAGATGTACCCGGGTTCTTGCCTGGAACAGATCAGGAGTGGAACGGTATCATCACCAATGGAGCGAAATTGTTATATGCCTTTTGCGAAGCTACGGTTCCACGCATCACTGTGATCACACGCAAAGCTTATGGCGGTGCGTACTGTGTGATGAATTCGAAACAGATTGGTGCCGATATGAACTTTGCTTGGCCTACCGCGGAAATTGCGGTTATGGGTGCTAAGGGAGCGGCAGAGATTATCTTCAGAAAAGAAATAGCGAGTGCTGAAAAACCTGAAGAGAAATTGGCGGAAAAAGAAGCGGAATACGCTGAAGCATTTGCTAATCCGTACCGTGCAGCTTCTCGTGGGTACGTGGATGAGGTAATTCTTCCAGAGCAGACTCGAGAACGACTTATTCGCGCCTTCGCAATGTTAGAAAATAAAGCGGTTCAGTTGCCTAAGAAGAAACACGGTAACCTCCCGTTATAATGCTTGTAGATACCCACTGCCACCTTTACGACGAAGCTTTTGACTCGCGCGAGCAGCAGATCGAAGACTTGGCCCTGAAAAACGGGCTAACGAGGATTCTCCTACCCAATATCGATGTAAACAGTCTTCCTAAAATGGATGCGGTAGCCGCAAAGTATCCGGCTTTAGAGATTCAAAAGATGATCGGTTTACACCCTTGCTATGTAAAGGAAGATTGGTCGGACCAATTGGATCAAATAGAAGCATGGTACCACCAAAAGCCCGAGGAATTTTGTGCCGTTGGTGAGATTGGCCTTGACCTCTACTGGGACCAAAGCACCCTTGCAATACAGATCGAAGCATTGAACAGGCAGATCGATTGGAGTGTGGATTGGAACTTGCCCATCGCGCTTCACGTACGCAGCAGTTTCAAAGAACTCTTTCCTGTACTCGAAGCCGCTCAAGAACGTCATGGCGGAAAAATACGCGGGGTTTTTCATTGTTTTTCCGGCGGTAAGAAGCAAATCAACCGGGCATTGCGCTTAGGAGAATTCTACTTTGGTTTGGGCGGTTCCATTACCTACAACCGCAGCGCAACCGATCCTGTAGTCCTGAGCATACCACAGGACCGAATCCTATTAGAAACAGACGCTCCATACCTAACCCCTAGCGCATTTAAGGGCCAGAAAAACGAGCCTGGATATATGCTGGACGTGGCGCAAACAATCAGTGAAATCAAAGGTGTATCTTTAGAGGAATTGGCGGCGCTCACCACGGCAAACGCGGAAAAACTCTTTGGATCATGAGGAAAATTTGCCTGATATATACCGGGGGAACTATTGGAATGCGACAGAATCCAAATGGAAAACTGGCACCGGTGGATTTTGAGGAATTGCGTAAAAGTATTCCGGCGCTGAGTTTATTGCCTATTGAATTGGTCGTTAAAACCATGGACCGCCCGCTGGACAGTTCAGAGATGCACCCTTCCGTTTGGGCGAATCTTGCCTCGGAAATTTATGCCCTCCATGACCAATTTGACGGCTTTGTCGTATTGCACGGTACGGATACAATGGCCTTTACCGCCAGTGCACTAAGCTTTATGCTGCGCGGCTTAAAAAAGCCGGTCATCATTACGGGCTCGCAACTCCCTGTGGGAGTCTTGAGAACGGATGCTGTAGAAAATTTGCTCAGTGCATTAGAGTTTGCAGCGATGGAAGCCGAAGGTGCAGCTGTCATTCAGGAGGTTGGTATTTATTTTGAGTATAAACTTTACCGCGGAAATCGTGCATACAAAAGATCCTCTAACGAATTCAACGCCTTTAGTTCACCTAACTTTCCTGCCTTGGCAGAAAGTGGTGTCCGAATGACCGTGCACAAAGAGTTGCTTTGGCGTTCTCCTTATTCAAAGCTAGAATTGCACAAGGGCTTTTCTAACGAAGTCGGTGTTGTGACCTTGTATCCGGGATTAGATTTTAGGGCTTTACAGGTCCAACCAAACTGGCGAATTCTATTATTGCGCACTTTTGGCGCTGGAAATGCACCAAACAGCCCCGATTTTATTGAATTTTTATCAAGGTGTAGCGACAATGGTACCGTTATTGTAAATACCTCGCAGTGTGTTAGCGGTGCTGTAGTTCACGGCTTGTACGATAGTTCCTCTGCTTTGGAGCGTTTTAATGTGTTGAGCGCCAAAGACATGACTTTCGAATCGGCCCTGGTTAAATCCATGCTGCTTTTAAGCGAATCGGCAGATTTAGCGGAATTTGGATTGAAGTTTTCCTCAAGTCTTGCTGGAGAACTGACAGAGTAGTGTAAGGACACCAATTTTTTGTATTTTCGGCGACGCATTACCTACTGAAACTATGTAAGCAGGTATTGCAATAACATTAAAATGTATTTAAACAAATAGTAAAATGAAAAAAGCACTCTCTTTGCTTGCTATCGTTGCCCTTTCATTGGGTACGGTTAACGCCTATGCTCAAGAAGATATGGCGACAGAAGAAGTAGCAGTTGAATCTGCTGCATCTGAAACTATGGATTCAGCTGATGCAGTTGTTGACTCTGCTGCAGCGACTACAGATTCTGCAGCGACAGAAGAAGCAGCTCCTGCTGAAGCAGCTCCCGTGGAAGAAGTTCCGGCTGAAAAAGGATTCACTCAGATTTTGAAGGAGAAATTCATCGAAGGTGGTGCATTCTTTATGTCGTTCGTACTACTCGCCTTAGTTTTAGGTTTGGCGTTGGTTATCGAGCGTATCATCTACTTGACCTTTGCTCAAACCAACACAGAAAAACTTCTTGAAGAAGTTGAAGGTGCGTTGAATAACGGCGGTGTTGAGGCTGCTAAAGAGGTTTGTCGCAACACGCGTGGTCCAGTAGCTACTATTTTCTTTGAAGGATTAGATCACTACGATGAAGGAATGGATATGGTTGATAAGTCAATCATGAGCGTTGGTTCTGTAGAGAATGGAAAATTAGAGAAAGGTGTTTCTTGGATTTCATTGTTCATCGCCTTGGCACCAATGCTTGGTTTCATGGGTACGGTAATCGGTATGATTGGCGCATTCGACGCAATTGAAGCAGCAGGTGATATCAACCCTTCTCTTGTAGCGGGTGGTATTAAAGTGGCACTTTTGACAACGGTATTTGGTTTGATCACTGCGATCATCCTACAGATTTTCTACAACCTTATCGTTGCAATGATTGATGGCATCGTGATCAAGATGGAAGACGCTTCTATCTCATTCATGGATCTATTGGTTGAGCACAACAAGAAAAACGCATAATTAAGATGCTTAGTAAACTTCCATTTATTGGACGTGTCCTAGGTATTGTACTGGGAGTCATTGGTGTTATCATGTTTATCATGGTTTCATTAAATGAAGACAGTGCATCTAGCTATGTGTCCTACGGTCTATTCACTACCGTTGTAGGTATTGTGATAGCTGTATTGAGCTTCGTGCTCTCATTAACGGTAAACCCTAAAGGGATCCGTGGTGTGGGTATCGGTTTGGCGGCTGTGATTGTCGTTGGTATTTTGAGCTACGTGCTCGCTGACGGATCAGACTTTGCCTCTTATAAGAACGTAACTGAAGCAGAAACGAAAGTTGTTAGCGCGATGCTAAATGCATTCTACATCATTGGTGCCGGTGCGGTACTTGCTGTAGTCTACTCTTTGGTTTCTAGAGTTTCTAAATAACTATTGATATGGCAAGAAATAAAAGAGCCATACCAGAAATTAATGCCGGATCGATGGCGGATATCGCCTTCCTTCTCTTGATTTTCTATCTGGTAACCACAACGATGGATACCGATAAGGGGATCAATAGGAAGCTACCACCTTGGGATGAAGAGATCATAGAAGATCCACCGATTATCAAGGAGCGCAATATTTTCACCGTTCTCGTGAATTCGAACGATCAGTTGTTAGTAGAAGATGAATACATTGAGATTTCACAATTGCGTGAAAAAGCAATGGAGTTTATCGACAACAACGGTGATGGATCTTGTGCGTACTGTAAAGGCTTCAAGATACCGACTAGTGCGGATAATCCAGATAAGGCTGTCATCTCACTCCAGAATGACCGTGGTACTTCATACGGTATGTACGTGAAAGTTCAGAACGAGCTCGTTGCGGCTTATGAAGACCTTCGCGAAAAATACGCGGAAGAAGAATACGGTAAGTCGTATAGAGGGATGGATCCTGAGGAAGATAAAGACATAATCAAGGAGATTAAGACGGCATATCCTCAGAAAATTTCTGAAGCTGAACCTTTAAATATTGGTGGCTAATGGCAGTAATTAAGAAAAAGAAGGATAAGGCACTACCGGCGGTAAATACCTCGGCACTTCCTGATATTGTATTCATGTTGTTGTTCTTCTTCATGGTTGCTACGGTAATGCGTGAAGTGGATTTGAAGGTGAGTGTAAACAAACCTCAAGCAACAGAAATTCAGAAATTAGAGCGTAAGTCTTTGGTAACTTATATCTACGCAGGTTCGCCTCGTGCAAAGTTCCAGGATAAGTTTGGTCGTTCACCTCGTATTCAACTAAACGATGCTTTTGCAACCATAGATGATGTGCAGTCATTTGTCGTTCAAGAGCGCGAAAAGAAGAGCGAGGAAGACCGTCCTATGATGACCATGTCTATCAAAGCAGATAAATCTGTTAAGATGGGTCTTATTTCGGATATAAAATTGCAATTGCGCAAGGCGCAAGCGTTGAAAATTAACTACAGTTCATTACAACCTAAAGACGTGGATGCGTTGTACAGTTCAGAGAACTAAGTAAAGAGAAAAGCTGTTTTGGCGGAGAGCCGGTTCCTTTGGGACCGGCTTTTTTTATGCCTGATTTGGACGCGATAGCATCCAAAGTCCTAGAGCCAATGGCAACAGTCCGATAACGGGCCAAACGTCACCAATCAAGGAACGCTCTGTGAGCAATTGGCCGTTGTTGAGGTATGCCGTGCCCAAGGCAAATCCGTTGTTAATGAAGTGAAGAGCAATGGGCGCCCAAAGCGTACCTGTCCAGTGCTTTACGTAGCCGAAAATCACGCCCATGAAAAGTATAGGCAGAAGACTCAAGGGTTGCATATGTATGAGACCAAAGCAAAGTGCGGTAAGCAGTATCGCGCCGTGGTGGGACCACTTTTCTGTAAACAGACGCTGAAGTACTCCCCGAAAAAAGAATTCCTCTCCAAAGGCGGGCGCAGCTACCATTACAATGGCGTTCAATAACAGGGTTTGAAGAGTCATGTTAGATAGCAAGCGTGCTAGGGCCAATTCTACTTTTGCTTCCTGAATTTCGAGGCGATGAACCCACGGCGCATCCGGAAGAAGTAGCGTGTTGAATTGGCTCAAAAGGTCTATAGCAAAAAATGATCCTGCAGCGACGAAGAAGAGTCCTGTATAGAACCGTTTGCCCTTGATTGCTGGAGCGGTAAGTCCAAGGAAGTCTAAAGGTTTTGTACTGACCCAAAATGCAAGAATGATTGGGGGTACAAGAAATAGGCCAATGCTGTTAAAGAACTGCAGAAGGCGTAATTGGTTTGCATCTGTGCCATTGAGCGCATCTGTTCCCGTAATAAGTATGCCTATGCCTGTAAAGATTGTTGTGGAAATAAGAACGAGCATTAGAAAGGCCATGCCCGTACGTAAAGGACTCCATAATTCTTTGTTCGCGTGCGACATCGCTTTGTACTTTTGTGGTAATGGTAAAGATAGGCGATATAGAGCTAGGGGAGTTCCCTCTTTTGCTCGCACCCATGGAGGATGTGAGTGATCCCCCTTTCAGGAAGTTGTGTAAGGACAATGGAGCGGATGTGATGTATACGGAATTTATATCCTCTGAAGGCCTTATTCGCGATGCGGCAAAGAGCGTCAAGAAATTGGACTTTTACGAATACGAGCGACCATTGGGGATTCAAATTTTCGGAAACGAAATAGAAAGCATGCGCCAGGCTGCGGCCATTTGTGAGGAGTCAAACCCTGATATAATCGATATTAATTACGGGTGCCCGGTTAAGAATGTGGCATGTAAAGGGGCAGGAGCAGGTATTCTTCAAGACATACCTAAGATGGTGAAGATGACGGCGGAGATCGTGAAGGCCGTCAATAAACCGGTTACGGTCAAAACGAGACTGGGCTGGGATGAAAGCACGAAATACATTGTCGATGTAGCAGAACGTCTTCAAGATGTAGGAATTCAGGCCATTAGTATTCATGGCCGCACGCGGAAACAGATGTATAAAGGCGAAGCGGATTGGTCTTTGATTGCTGAGACAAAGAATAATCCACGCCTACATATACCCGTTTTTGGAAATGGCGACGTAGACAGTGGTCCCAAAGCAATGGAATACCGCAACAAATATGGTGTGGATGGCATTATGATCGGTCGCGCAAGTATTGGCTATCCCTGGATATTTAACGAGATCAAACACTATTTTGAGCATGGCGTTGAGGCAAAAAAGCCGACAGTCGAACAGCGAGTCGCTGCTGCACGAGAGCACTTCGAATTGAGCTTAAAATGGAAAGAAGAGCGCTATGCAATCATGGAAACGCGTAAGCATTACACAAACTACTTCAGAGGGCTGAGCCACTTCAAACCGTACCGTACGCGATTGGTGACCTTAGAGAATCCCAACGATGTTTTACTGACGCTCGATGAAATTGAATCGGAATACATTGCGAAATACGGTAACGATCAGGAAGGTCCAGAATCGGTTTCTACGTTGACTTACAAAACAGAGCGTTAAGCCCGGTTGATTTGCTGAATCACTTTACCAGTGGACCACAGGGATATGGAGGTTCCTATGCTTAAAACGATTGTTGTCGTGAGTAAATAATGCTGCCAAGACAGGACAACGGGATAATACTCTTGAATGTATCCAGAGCCTAGAGATACGACACCAATGTACTTTTGAATGAGTATAATTGAAGTGCCAATACCCAGGCCAACCGCCCAACCCGCGAGGACTATAAGTAGACCGTTTTTAAAAAAGATAGCGCGTAGTTGTGCATTCGAGGTTCCCATGGACCAGAGGGTATAAATGTCATTTTTCTTCTCGAGGGCAATAATGGTTAGGGCAGAAACGATCCCAAAGCTTGCGAGAACGACTACGAAGGCCAGAATAGCCAATACCACCAGTCTTTCGGAGCGCATCACTTTAAAGAGTGTGGCCTCCTGTTCTAATCGATCTGCGATGATGGCGCGGTCTCCAAAGTACGCTTCGATTGATTTTCTCAACGCATTATCATCATCATAGACTTCTAGATAGGAAGGGTGTTTAGCACCGGTAAAGGTTTGAACCCAACTTCTTGGCGCGATGGCTTTATTGACATCATAATCCGGCTGCACAGTATGAATGGAGGTGACAAATACATTTTTTGCTCGCACTGCATCACTGAGGTTGAGCGCCGTGGTTGTGGCGTCTATTTTAGGCAGGTAGACCGTAATGATCGGCGGAGGGTTCGCGTTGGAAACGCCAAGGTGGTAGGCCACTCCTGCTCCTAAGGCCAAGGTGTTTTCACCAAGATCTAGGCTTGGATCGGCTTGAGTAAGGAGGTGTTCGTTTAAACGGTGCTCCCGAACATATTCATCGGAGACGCCTAATATATAAGTGATGTGTTGATTCTCGCCTTGAGCAAGTAACACACGTTGCTCGTAAACGGGTTCAAATATGGACGCTGGATAACGGGCAGCCTCTGTATTGAGGTAAGCAGAATCTTCTGCTGAGAGCACGAGATTAGGTCCATTGGCAGGACTGATTTTGAGCGGGGGATTGGCATCTTCGAATTGGTCTGCTACAAGATCTTCAAGACCGGCAAAAGCACTAAGCACTACGGTCATCGCAGCCGTACCAAGGGCCAGTCCCGCTAAGGCAGTTAAGGACATCAAGCGAATCGCTCCCAATTTGCCTAAAGCAAAGAAGTACTTTCTTGCGAGGAATGTAGAGAACGACTGCACAGCCCTTATTTAATGGGACTTTCGCCGTCGCCGCGAAGCAAACGTTCGATGTTTTCTTCGTATTCCAAACTGTCGTCGGTGCGCAGAATGAGTTCAGGAACGACGCGTAATTGGTTTCCTACACTATGGCCTAATGCCCCACGGAGTTTCGTGTTGTTCAATTGTAAGAATTCCTCGACTTCCTTCGTTTTATCCACAGGGAAGATGCTGATGTAAATTTTTGCCACACCTAAATCGGGGCTGACGCGCACTTTAGACACGCTCAGTAGTGTGCCGGAGAAATGTTCACGGGCCAATTTTTGAAGGATGGTTGCCATCTCCTTCTGAAGAAGTTTGGCAATCTTGAGTTGTCTAGTGCTTTCCATAATACTGCAAATTTACGCATTGCCACGTAAGCACTACCTTCGTGGGCAAGCAAAAGAAAAATGAATGCATTCCTAAGGATATTAAAGACCATGCGTCCCTTTGCAGGGATGCTCTTATTGGCGTCTTTTTTCAATCTATTGACGGTGGTTTTCAGCATCGGATCGGTAGGGGCATTAATTCCTATTTTGAATCTGATTTTCGATACACCAGGTACAGATCTTACTGGCGCTGCACAGTGGAAAGTTACTCTAGCAGAGACGATACAAGCCTTAAAGGAAAGTCGTGGCGCATTGTACACGCTACAAACCGTCGTATTGATCACTTTAGGAATCTTTGTAGCGAAAAATCTATCGCGGTACGCCGCACTCTGGATATTAGCCCCTGTACGTAATGGTGTGGTTGCGAACTTTAAGCAAGCATTACACGATAAATGGTTGTCCATGAGTTTTCGTCAGCACCAGAAACTTCAGAAAGGCGACCAGTTAACTCGGGCAACGGCAGATTTGACTGAAATAGAATGGACCATGCTCAAAGGCATGGAGGGATTGGTTCGTGATCCGTTAATGATTTTGGGTACACTTATTTTGTTGTTCTCCATGAGCCCTCGGCTGACTTTGATGGCCATAGCAATCATTCCTATTTCAGGTGGATTGATCGCAACAATCGGGAAAAGTTTAAAGAAAAGTGCACAGGCTGCACAGAGCCAATTAGGAAATACCACTTCCGAACTTGAGGAGGCACTAACCAACTTTCCAATCATTCAAAGCTATGTGGCACAAAACCGCCGTGCAGCCCGTTTCGCTCATAGTGTGGATTTGTGGCGTAAATTCATGATTAACGTCTATCGAAAGCGCGATTTAAGTTCGCCTATAGCGGAGGTATTGGGCGTTGGCGTACTACTCGCCGTTCTCTATTTAGGTGGACAGGAAGTGTTGAATGGCAGGTCATTGACGGGTGGAGAATTGGTCGCTTTCGTCGTACTCTTTTACCAACTCATTCCAGCATTTAAAAACCTCACGAATGCCCTTTATGACATTCAAAAAGGCAATGCCAGTGCAGCGCGAATTTTTGAAGTTTTAGATGAAGAAGAAGCCAAGGATGGGGATCTAGAGGTGGAATCCGGCCATTGGGAGCAAGGATTACGCTTTGAGAATGCAACTTTTGCCTATGAGCCAGGAGTTCCTGTAATTAATGGGCTACACCTGGATTTATTACCAGGAAAAACCACTGCATTAGTAGGTCCTTCTGGCGGTGGAAAAAGCACCCTGTTGCATTTATTGGCAGGTTTTGATTATCCCCAAACCGGAGCGTTAAATTTCGCGGATGTTCCGTTAAATGCTTTTAAGCGGGCTTCCTATCGCAAGCATACGGGCTGGGTGCCACAGCAGCCCTTATTGTTTAACGATACCATAGCTGCGAATGTGAGTATGAGTGGAACGCTCGATAAGACACAGTTAATGAACGCGCTTGAAGCTGCACATTGTTTGGAATTTGCTCAAGAATATTTGGCTAATGAGACATTAATAGGCGAAGGCGGAAACCAATTAAGTGGCGGACAACGTCAACGTTTAAGCATTGCGCGCGCCTTTTATGCGGACCCTAGTTTATTACTTCTCGATGAAGCAACTGCTGCATTAGATAACGAGAGCGAGGCCCGCGTTCAAGAGGCATTGATAGCACTTATGAAGGGACGTACCACAGTAGTAGTAGCGCACCGGTTGAGTACTGTTCAGCACGCCGATCAAATCGCATATATCGAGGCAGGTCGGGTGGTCGAATTGGGTACGCATTCGGAACTTCTTCAGAAAGCGGGTAAGTACGCGGCATTGGTTAACTTAGGTACATTAAACGCAGAAGCATGAGCCACCATTTAGTCCAGATCGAACACCTTGGCATTGCAGTAAAAGATATTAAGGCAGGCAATGCACTTTATACAAAGCTTTTAGGCGTGCCTCCTTACAAAGAGGAAGTGGTAGAAAGTGAAGGCGTTCGTACCAGTTTTTTTAAAGCTGGACCCAACAAGATTGAACTGCTTGAAGCCATGAATCCGGAAAGTCCCATCGCAAAATTTATAGAAAAACGTGGCGAAGGTATCCACCACGTTGCCTACGCAGTAGAAGATATTACGGC
>Ga0222719_10003559_pt1 | contig 13822 bp, 28 predicted proteins | sample C33_34DmetaG_FD_165039 | JGI IMG/M metagenome (GOLD analysis project Ga0222719, IMG submission 165039) | Estuarine water microbial communities from San Francisco Bay, California, United States - C33_34D | ecosystem: Environmental > Aquatic > Marine > Unclassified | place: USA: California...
GAGTGATCCTACGTGTCCTGGCTACGCAGATGCACTAGCAGCAGAACAAGATGCACTACTAGAAATGATTGCAAGTTCAAACACCGCAGACCCTGCAGGAACAACAGACGATCAAGCGTTCCTACAGTCAGTGCAAGAAACATCAACAGCATCATTAGATGATGGATCAGGAGCATTGGAGGAAATTACAAGTGAACCAATTATTGAAACTCAAACACAAACTGTTCAAACACAAGAAAGCACTCAAGTTGCGGTGGCAACTGATCCTGCTCCAGTTGAAACAGTCACAGAAGAAGCAGCAATAGAAGAAGCTGTTGAAGAAGTAGCTGCCGTAGAAGAAGTTGCTGCGGTAGAAGAAACAGCAGTAGAAGAAGCTACAGAAGAAGTAGCACAAGAAGAATCATCAGCGTCTAATGCACCTAGTGCTAATCCTTTGAGTGTAGCAGCAGCAGCAGTTGCAGCAGCAGACAACGTAGCAGGCGCAGCAAGTTCAGGAGCAGTTGCAAACTCACAAGCAAGTGTGACAGCCGCAGAACAAACAAGCGCAGATATACAATCTGACATAGCAGCAGCAGATGCAGTTAACGCAGAACAAACTGCAACAGCAACAGCAGTTGTTGCAGGTTCAACTACAGATATAAACCTTTCTTCAGCTACTACATCAAACGTAGTAGGATCAAGTTCAGATACAACTACAAACACTGGCAGCAGCACAACAGGCAGTTCAGACACTAGTGTTGCAAGTACAGGTTCTACAGGATCGCAAGATTTTGGATCGCAATCTATGAGCGGAAGCGATGATGGTAGTGGTTCATTAGAAAGTCAAGCAGTTGCAATGGGTACAACAACAGACACAACAACAGACACAACAGGTTTACCTAGCAGTTTTGGAGAATCAGGTGCAATGAATGTTGTTATATCGTCTACACCAGGACAATCAAATGATCCAGGAGACACAGGTGGTTTGACAATTGAGCTTGTTGTTGATTCTAACTTTGATATTGCAGCCGTAGATAGTGCAATTAACCTTGCTCTTGCTAGAGTACAAGATTTAGAGTCAAGTATTGTAGAAAACGCAATAGAAGAAAGCACAGAGTCTTTTGAAGATCAAAATGCAAAAGAAGATGCACTAGTTGCAGAAGCACTAGCAGGCACAGACAACGAAGATGCTAATGCAGCACTGATGGGTTACAATCCAAACTTTAGAGCATATCAATCAGACGGACTTGCAGACGGAGCATTTTATGCACCTAAAGAAATATACGAAGGGCAACAAAATTATGACAATCCTAATGCAAGATTGTTTAATGGAGCAAGTGATCAACTGCACAAAGATATGGTTAGATCGCAATACGAATAAAGGAGAGGGCAATGGCTGACAAAGACTTAGGTGAAAGCCTAGAAAATATGGAAGAGGGCATAGAAAATCTAAAGAACAAAGAGTTCCGTGTCCTAGGTATTAAAGTAACATTTATGACCGCAACAGCAGCACTAAGTTTAGTAGGTGCTGTAATAGGTTCACTATACGGTGGCTTTGTAATGTATCAAAAGATAGAAGAAGCTATCGCATTTGTTGACCAACAGCAAGAGTACCAAGAGCTAATGGCAAGTTACGATGATAGAATGACTATTATTGAAACCAAACTTACAGAAGCAGTTGATTATACTCGTGACATCAAAGACGGACTACGTGCAGACATTCTAAAGACAGAACAAGCAGTTGACAGAATGGAAGACAAAGTAGATGCAAGTGAGCTTCGTGTTAAAGATGCACAAGCAAGTATCGAAGCAACACTAGAAGGTATACGTGCTGATATGAATCAAGTTGAGAAAGATGTAGCACAAAGCATACGTGAAGTAGAATCACTAAACCGTGAAACTGAAAAAGATGTACGTGATACTATGAGAACTACTGAATCTAGAATTGACGAAGATATGGATAAACTTGACAAGGACATTAGAGAATTACTACAAGAGGCACTGGATAATCCTCTAAATGATATGAAGTAATGTGGCATCCTAAAGACACAACATCAATGCAGTATGTATGGCTATGTATCATACTTACTGCTATCATTGTAGCAATTGCTGTAGCATTTGGAAGATAAATACAATATGGAATTTATAAAACTAATACACCAAACAAAAAGCACCTTTGATTTTCGTACAGACGAAGAATTAGCAAAATTTTATGCCGAAGATATTTTGAAGGCAGCAGAAGCAATGGGTGTACTACCTGAGACTCCCAATCCTAACCATACAGATGATAATGTAAGATACTTCTTCGGAAATAAAGAACTTCCTAAACCAAGAGAAGGTTGGTAAAAATAACGGTTGACTAAGTAACGTATTGATGCTATTATAATTACATTACTTAGGAGACTATTATGATTGAAGGTTTTAAGTTACCACAGGTAACTTTCAAAACACGAGTCCGCGATGAAAGCATTGGCGGCGATAACCCTTATCGTTGGGAAGATAAAACCACAGACGATTATTTCAAAGGCAAAAGAGTTGTATTGTTTAGCTTGCCAGGTGCATTTACACCTACCTGCTCTACATACCAACTTCCAGGCTTTGAAGAAAACTACGATAACATTCGTAATCAAGACATTGATGAAATTTATTGTATGAGTGTCAATGATGCATTTGTTATGAATGCTTGGGCAAAAGCACAAGATATCCAGAATGTAAAAGTTATTCCAGATGGATCTGCAAATATGACACGTTTTCTCGGTATGCTTATCGGAAAAAACCATTTAGGCTTTGGCTTACGTAGTTGGCGTTTTATGGCTATTATTAATGATGGCGTTGTAGAGAAGTGGTGGCAGGAACCTGGCATCAACAACGATGGCGCTGACGATGATCCATATGTAGAATCAACTCCAGAAAACTGCTTAAATTATTTAGGTACACAATGACAAAAATTAGACTTGCTGGTGCACAAATAGCTTGTACTGATATTTTAGAACAAAATATTGACAATATAAAAAGTGCAGTCAAATGGGCCAGTGAAGAAAATGTCGATTATATACTAACACCGGAAGGTTCGCTTTCCGGTTATTTTCCAGGATGGGATACCTACAAAGGTAGAACATTGCAAGACGTTTTTGATGCAGAAAAAGAAGTAACTGGATATGCTAAAGAACTAGGTGTCGGTCTTTGCTTAGGCACAATGTGGGCTGAAGAAGATGATAGATTTCCGCAAGGCTACCGCAAAGAGAATCAAATTAGATTTTACTCAAAAACAGGAAACTTTTTAGGTTCAACTAACAAACATCATACTATTACTTCGTATGACCAAACTGTTCCGAGTGATCTTAATTTAATTGATATGGAAGATAGCAGACAAAATTTTTGGGCTGCTGGTCTAGTGTGTAATGACTTTTGGGGAGGACCTTTACGAGGACAACCTAGCCTTCCTGTTTATGTTACAGATGAATTACACGCACAGGTTATTTTCCACGCAACAAACGGTTTTAGAGGCGAATTACCTAACTACGATGATATTACTGATGTGTGGCACGAGGGTAATTTACGTATGTTAAGTTACACTTGTGGTATACCTATTATTACGGTAGATAACATTTACAAAATGAACGGAAAAATACACCACGGTAAGACAAGCAGTACAAGCGGAATCTTGCTAAACGGAATGTGGTTAGTAAAGGCACCACGAACAGGTACAAGATATTTCTATTACGATTTTGATCATAGTGACATTATTAATTTTAATACTAGAAAACATCCAGATTGGGATGTATTAGTTAATCGGCCAGATATTGCAGGAGAAATGTAATGGCAACCTCAGAAGAAAAACAAGAACTAGTAGATCAGTTAAGCGGATCACGTTTTTATCGTATTCAAATTAGTGGGTATGGTGGCGAAAGTGCATATATGAGTATTTCAAAAGAAGCGCACGACTTTTGGCAACCTATTTGCGAAGAACACGGCGACTATGATCTAGTACAGTATATGAACTGTGATGATCTAGAAGAATGTGAGTTTGAAAACATTGACACAGTGCCAGTCGAAGCACAGTTCTTAAATGATCCAGATGACGATATGTACAAGCGTCCTTGGTATGAGTCGCACACAGAGTTTGAACATTCATACGGTGCAGAATACGGCAGTGCTTACCTAAGCGTAGAAGAAGTAGATTCTGAAGAGTATAGTGCTAAGAATATTAACGAAGTAATGTACAACAAAGACATTAACGAACTAAACAACAAAGTTCTAGAAGAAACAGATAACGAAGTTGAAGTGTTAGAAATGGGCTGCTGTGACGATAATCCTGAAGGTGTTGAATATATTGCACAATTATATTCATCTGAAAAAGGCGGCTTCTTTGACGGCATTATTGAAACTGTAGGGGATTTTGATCCTAAGAAACTAAAAATTTATACAACAGAATATTTAAATGGCGAAGATACAATTACGTCAATCGAATATGATGGAGTTGATATTGATAACCAAGGTGGAGATACTAACGGAAAAGGCTACTATGCTTCTGTTTGGAAGAACTGATAGTAATTTCTATAAAGTCGCTTACAAAGGCAAAATGTTTTGATAGAGGAATAAACAAATCAGGATTTAATACTTCAGATACTATCTCATAAGAACTAGATCCAATGTCTTGATAGTACTTGCGATTAATTCCGTGTTTAGAACCATATGCAGGAAAAACACCAGTTACAAATAAACAAGTATCGCCGAGTTCTTTTGCTGAATAATCAGCAGGGCGAGAAAGTTTTAGATATGCGTGGGCAAATGTTTCTTCAGGCAAAAAGTTTGGACGGTCTACGTAACTTGCTAACAGCATCACTACATAGGCTTCTATATGTTCTGGCAAGTCATATCCGTACTTGCCTTTGCTTTCTTGAACAACATCATAAAAGATGTTTGTATAAGCGTCTTGCATATAAGTATTTATGATTGGAGACAAAATGAATTTTGAAGCGTTATTTCCTGTAGGCATTTTAATGCACGATGTAGACAAAAAAATAGCAGACGATGTTGAAGAGCTATTTATTTCTAGAATAGATCAAATACCGAAAACTCAAGATCATTATGGAGACTTTACATTACCTGAAAGGGTGATCGACATACAAAAAGATACTCCAGAATTATTTCAAGAGATTCTAAATTGTAAAAATGCTTATCACGAAACTACTGGTTTAGAAAGTACTCACGGTATTGTTGAATTTTGGACACAAGACTATAGAGATGAAGGCCAACGCCATAACAGGCATTGCCACGGTATACACGGTATAAGTGGAGTGTATTGGATTAGAGCAAACGAAGTTGCGCAAGAGTTAAGATTTCATAATCCAAACTATTTAAATTCTTATGCACGATACTCAAAAGATACTCCGTTTTCGTGGACTAGTTATTCTTTCAAACCTACCAAAGGAACGATACTACTATTTCCGTCTTATTTAGAACACGAAGTAGATCCTTCGCCCAAAGATACAATTAGAACAACACTTGCTTTTAATTTTCCTTGGATGCAAGGAATTGACTATAATGTGAAATACTAAATATTAATCTCAAAAGGAAAAATTATGAGCGATAAAACTATTACTTACAAAGTAGAAGACATCTTCGAGGATATTGAAGGTGATGATAAAAATGTATTAATGAATATTCCACCCGAAGTTTCAGAACGTATGGGCTGGGAGCCGGGCGATATTTTAAAAATTACAGTAGAAGACGGAGTTATAACAATGACTAAAAAAGACGAAACAGTAGAGGAGTCAAATGGGAAAGAATAGTGATCTATTTGAATTGGAGGGCGAAATAACTGACGTCTTACCAAATCAAATGTTCAAAGTGCAATTGCAAAACGGACACGTTGTAACGTGTTATACTAGCGGAAAGCTAAGACAGTTTAGAATTAGATTAGTACAAGGTGACAGTGTAAGAGTAGAAATGACACCTTATGATCTAGAAAAAGGACGTATTACATATAGACTTTAGGTTGACAAAACAAAAAATCTATAGTAATATATACATTCATTCATTAAAAAAGAGGAAATATTATGTTCGATTACGAATCTAATCGTGCGTCAACAGTAGCCTATTGGTCTGAGCAACCAACTCACATACCTTATTATATAAATGGGTTTAATGGAAAATTTGCTTACAGTGACCATTCTCTAATACCAGATTCTATAGTCAACTTTCTAATAGAATATTTCTGGAATGATTTGCCTGAAACTCGTAAAAGTTATACAGCAATATCTCTAGATAAGATTAATTCTTGTTTAAATGAGATCTGGGAAGGCCCAGGCAGTATGGTTAAACTTGTAAACATAATGTACGACCTACGCCAAAGTCGGTTAAATCTAAATCCAAACGGTGCAAAAGACGCACTAAAAGGGTACAAAATTCCTACAATTGAGTCAGATTTAGTGGTTGACGAAGCTAAAGAGTGAGTGTATACTATAAATATAAATTAACAATGTAGGGCTTTCATTATGCAGATCAAAGTTGTTGGTGGTACTACAGCACAAAAAAACTATGTTAAGAGTATGGTTAAATTCTGTGCAAAAAAACTTATGCCTAGGATGCATAGTTTAGACATTACAGTAAAGTTAACTGGTCTAAAAGGCGAAGCGTATGGTTATTGCCTTGCTAATGAAGATGAAACTACAGATCGTCCTCGTACTTTTGAAATAGAAATTGAACGAGGACTTAAACTACGTAGACTTCTAGAAACTCTTGCACACGAGATGGTACACGTTAAACAGTATGCACGAGGTGAACTGTATCAAGGTGTACGTATCGCAAAACATCGCTGGCAAGGTAAATGGGTCAGCAATAGTGTAGACTACTGGGAGCAGCCTTGGGAAATTGAAGCACACGGACGCGAAGCAGGATTGTTTATCCGCTGGGCAGAAGCTAACGATCACGGCGGCAAATCTTGGGCTCACGACAAATAAATACAATATGCGATATATAGAAATGGCCCAACAGAAAATTGCTGATCTAAATGATTTATCTGATCTTGTAAAAAGGGTAAACGATCCTGCTCTTTACATACAAGATACACGAGAAACGGAAAAGTATGGCAGACCATATCATCTTCGTACACTTAAGAAAGTTTCCATTCTAGACAAAGACGAAGCAGAACAGTTACTTAGGAAAGTTGATGCTTCTATTACATTAAAGCCTACTTCAGCTAAACTGACATCTTACAGTCAAGCAGCACCATTTGAATTTCAGCATCAGGGTAAAACATATTATATTGCCACACGTAGGAAAGTTGAAAGTGGTGGCAAGAGTGTTAAAGGGTTTAACAAAAAAGAATTAACACCTGTAACACTGGGTCTTGGAAATGTATATACAAGTAAAAAAGAACTGTATCAAGACATTAAAAGGCTAGTAATAGAAAAGTATGAAGACGACCGTCAAAATGCCTTGCTACATATTTTAGATAATTCTATGCAGTTTGGATCTCAAAAACCTATGCCAGAAGAACTGCAATATGTATTAACTGGTACAAATCTAAAACAAATTAGCCAAGATTTTGGAGAGTGTATTGCTCCCCTATGTTATGCCGACGACAGTCAAACTATAGAATTTCCTCCAGGCAATGAACCTGTAGTTGACGTCATAGTAGGCGGCCAAAAGATTGCTGTAAAAAGTTTGTCAGGAAGCGGAAACAGTCTTGTTAAGATGAAAGACATTGTAGACACTTATAAAGATACTCTTGATCCAAAAGACCTACAACGACAAGCAAGATATGCAACAATCCAAAAACTTGCTGATCCAGGCAGAAGTGTAATAAATCTTATCCTTGAACTGTGTATGGATTTAAAAACACCTGAAATGGTGCAACTGATTGCAGATACTATTCCTAATATGTCTATAACAAAATTAGACGATCTTAAAAAAGCAGTTAATGCTTTAATTTACAAAGACAATAAGCTCTTACCATATCAAGAAGTAATAGCAAAATGTAAAGTGATACTAGGCGCAAATGGAAGAACAGTATTCGGTATGCCGAGAGATGTTAATACTACAGGCGAAAAAAAGTTTCAACGAGATCCTTTAATTTATACAGCGTATATGATTACATACGGGCTAGGCAAAGGTTTAGAAAATGTAATTGTTAGAGGTATTGACAAAGATGCATATGCAGAGATCATTAAAGACATTATGACACAGGTTGAAGCTAGTGTTGGATTTGTTGGTGTAAATGCCAACGGAATTATTGATCTCAAAATGAAGAAGTTTAGCGATCTAGATTTTAAATTTGATTACCACGCATTTACTACAAATCCGGGAAACAATCGTCCTGGATTCGCAATTATCTCAAATTAGTGGTTGACATTGTAATTCTATGAGCTTATACTATTATTAATAGTTAGGCAAATACAGAGGCACACAATGTCAGCAACAACAAATTACACTCCAATAGGTTGGGCAACTCAGGTGAGTGATGACAAACCACTTCCTCCTAAGACTGTAAAACTCACGGAAGCACTTGCTGTCGCATATGCAGCTTACCGTATCAACAACAACACTTATACCAAAGACACTCGTCGCTTTAGCTGTGACGAAAACAAGACACAGTTCGACAACAAGAGTCTTGTTCGCTACTATTGGGAAAAGAAGCTGGATACCGCAGACGCAAAGTATCTCCCCTCAGACTTTGAAATGTTTGAGCCCACTGAAGCAGACTATGCTAACGTGCAAGAAGCACTCAAGTGGATGAAGCGTTATGTAATGCTTGGACTCGGTGAGCTAGACAGCTTCAAAGCAGATATGGTTGCAGAACTTAGCAAAGAAGAAGTTAAGATTATGGGTATGGGCCGTATTGCGTATGCTCCAGAGTTTATTGCACGTGATCAACACGAAAGCGGACTAAAGAAAACTATCCGTGTTGAGTATCGTGACAGCAAACACATTGAACCTGTAGGCGAAAAGATTGACGATGTGATCGAAATCCTTGACAAGCGTTATAGCTCACAATGGGAGTCATACAACTATACGGCTGTAACCGCAGACGGTAATCTAGTGTCGTTTATGAACAAGTGGCCACAGGATGTTGGTGCTCGGCTACGTATCAAGGCTAAAGTAAAAAGCCACACAAAGAATCGTTTGTTCGAAGCAGACGAAACTCGTTTAAACTATGTAAAACTATATAAGGTGTAAGGAGAGAGCACAATGAATGGTGATTTAGAATTAGCGTGGTATGCACTACAACCTTTACTTGTAGCTGGATTTACAATAGGTGTTGTGTTAGCAGTAGTATTTGGAGCAATTAGATTAGGCTGGAAATTTGCGCCTTATATAGTTTTATTTGCTTTTTTAGTTTGGATTTTTGGAGGTTAAAATGTTTACAGAAAATGTAATGTGGTTGTTTGGAGCATATCTTGCAGGGTCATTTGCAACATATTTCCTAATGTTAAAATCAACTTATATTGATGCAACTGGTAGAACTATTGATACCTTGATTGAAAACGGCTTCTTACGGCACAAGAAAAATGCTGATGGAGAAATTGAAATTTTAAAATGGAATGATAATAGTGACGTATGAATATAATTTACGTAGTATTAAATTGGATTAAAGAAGACTGGCAGCAAAATCCTACACGATGTGTTTTAGAAATCATTGCTTGGTTTTTAAGTATATTTTGTGCAGTAACTATGATGCTTACAGTTCCTAATCCACCATTTCTTTTGCTATACCCGTTGTTTATAACTCAATGTGCAATTTTTGGTTGGGCAGCCTGGACAAGACGAAGTACAGGTATGTTAGCAAATTATGCACTTTTAGTAAGTATTGATAGTGTAGCACTGGCAAGATTGATTGTATAATGATTAAAATTCAAAACAAATTGCCTCGAGAAGTTTACGTTGCCTGTTCGGGTGGCATAGACTCAATGTCTGTTGTAGACTTTCTTAAAAACAACCACGATGTAACTGTTGTTTATTTTGATCACGGCACTGCGCACAGTTATCGTGCAAGAGACTGTGTATCAAAATATTGCACTGAAAACAACTTACCTATAATGATAGGTACTATTGGTTACGCACAGAAAAAGCCAGGACAGAGTACAGAAGAGTTCTGGCGAACAGAACGATACAAGTTTTTACACAGTATTAATGCACAAGTTATTACTGCACACCATTTGGACGATTGCGTAGAAACTTGGGTGTGGAGCAGTATGCACGGTACGGGAAAGATTATTCCGTATCGTAACAAGAACGTAATCCGTCCGTTCCGTCTCACACGCAAAAGAGATTTTGAACTTTGGGCAGATTTAAAAAATGTTTCGCACATAGAGGATGACAGCAATGCAGATACGTGTTATACTCGTAACTATATTAGACACGAAATGATGCCACACGTATTGAGAGTAAATCCTGGTATTCATAAAACTATTGCCAAGAAGGTAAAAGATGATTACGTTAGTTGAGTTAATTGCAGGATTAGGTATAGCTAGTTTATTGTTTTTTTGGCTAATGATTAAAGGATGGGACGAATAATGGATATTAAACACCCTTATCAATTTGATAGAGAAAAAGTAGAATCACATTATACAGAAAAAGACGGGGTTCTTGTTAAGTATGTGTGTACTACTGATTTAAAAGCAAGCGATGTACCAGTTGATGTGTACTATAGAGCTACGCCACATCCAGAGTTTGGTAATCGTTACTTTGGTTTGTACCACGACAATGTTAGAGGTCATATGATGATTTGTAATGCAGACATTGTTGAAGACTTTGAATTTGGTATGATCAAAGACTCAGACAACAACTGGTATTATTCTAGCAGTCATCACGATTGCATCTTTATTGAAGATAAGATGATTGACGGTGGCAGACAGTATATTCGTAGCAGTGGATTAGACGGTGTATTTAAAATTGTAGATGGTAAATTTGCAGAGGTAAATGATGAAGGATTCGAAAAAATTTGAAGAGTTTCTTACAGACGACGACTACGGATTTATTGTTGATAGCAAAACCGGAAGATTAAAAGGATTGTGGATACCTGAAAACCAGGAAGACGAAGACGTTCCGGAGACTATTGTAAATATCTGTAAGGAATATTTTGGTGTAGATCCAAATAAAGACCAAGATGATAGTATAACATACCACTAGGAAAATAATATGGATGATGTAATAGAACAACTGTCTCAATTAGCACAAGAAGCAGCATTGGCTGATCCTATTAATTGGGAAGGTATGAACGTATCAAAAGATGACGTTTATAAACATATGGCTAAAAATGTTTTAGATCAGATGGAAAGTGTAAGCGAACAAGAAAGAGCAGTTGTTGCAATGGCAACTATGACCAAATTGTTAGTTGAAAATTTTATTTACAAAGCAAGACTCGAAAGCAGAAATGACACCGCAACAAATCTTTGAATACAAACAAAGTTGGCTTCCTGGATACACAGTTAGACTTCATAGCGATGTTGTAGATCGAGGCAAAACTTGGTGTAAACGACAGTGCGAAAAGTACGAATGGAGTTGTACAACTTGGACTGCGCCGTATGAACACACTTTTCATTTCGAAAATATAGCAGCAGCACAAAATTTTGAAATGGAAATGGCGCCATATAGTAATCAAGAGAGACTCTAATGAAAGTAGGTTTAAGTTTTAGTAGATGTATGGCAGACATTTACACAGGCAAAGTAGATGAACAGGATGTATTGGTAATTATTTGCCGTACAGACTTTGATCCACACAATGATAACCATTGGAATGCTATCTGGGAAGGTTACATCTATGGCGGAATGAGCAATCCTGAATGGGCAGACTTTGCAAACGAGTACGACGACTTTAGACGTATGGCTATTAGACTGTATGACAAGGGATTAATACATCAACCGCGACAGTTTGGCGCTCATCCACAGCGTATGTCCTACTATTGGCTAGAGTGCTTTGTTTCTCCAGAGGAAATGAATCCTGCACAGCAGAAAGCGTGGGACAACTATCTACTAATAACGGACTTAGCATAATGACATTACCAATTGAACGCACAAATGCGGTGCTAAATGTAGAACGATTCCTAATGGACTTGCGAGATCCTAAGAAGTATCCTCGTGTACCGCGAGCAGTTAGAGAAGAAGCAAGTAGGTTGTTAAAACACTATCCTTCCAAATACAATATGGCATATATTGCAGATAGTTTCGAAGAGGTAGATTATTAATGTATGCAGTAATGGTATGTCTTGACGGCAAGGACGATTGGATTTATGTTACGAAACAAACAGAACACTGTTGGGACTTGCAACCTGAACTGTTTGAAGATGCACACGAAGCAATGGAGTTTGCAAAAACATTTCAACTCCCTAACAAACCAGAAATGGTAATGGTGGTAGATTATTATGAAAGTTAAAATTGGACCATATCCTAATCATAGGTTTTATCACAACTGGTTATACAACTGGTTTGGATATTCACCTAAGCAACGAACAAGTATAAAGATCCACAAATACGATACGTGGAGTATGGACGATACACTTGCTCCTATCATCTTGCCTATGCTAGTACAGCTAAAAGAAACAAAACACGGCGCTCCTAATGTAGATCCTAAGGATGTCCCAATTAATCTAAGAGCAAAAGAAAAAGATGTTCTCAAGTACAAGGAGGTTGGGGAAGTAGACCCAGACTTCTTTAAACGATGGGATTGGGTGTTAGACGAAATGATATACGCATTTGATTGCAAGGCAAACAAAGACGATGTTTATATGCGGTTTAAGATTGAAGATAGGGTTGGAATGAAAAAAGAACAAGAAAGAATTAGCAATGGATTCAGACTCTTTGGAAAATATTATGAAAGTTTGTGGGACTAGTTTATGACAGATATGTTTGAAGTAGATGATGAGGCAATTCGCAATCTTGTTTTGTTAGCAAAAGAAGGCGAAGTAATGGACCCTATTGATTGGAGTGAATTAAACATTACGGAAGACCAAGCGTATATAATGATGGCAACCCACGTGCTTGAAATGGACAGAAATCACTTGACAGATGGCGCAATTATTGTTAAACTATTAGTAGAAAACTTTGTATTAAACCTTAAACTTTTAGGAAAAAAATAATGCCATTTGAAAAAACAGCTCTTGTAACTAATACAAGAAATGAACAATCAGTAGAAGCAGAAGTTGACAATATTCGTGTAAATGAGTCACTTGATGCATTTATTGCAACAAACAAAATACATATGCGATGGAATGGAAAAGTATATGTAGGCAATGCACACGGTATGGAATTTACAACATCTGGACCAAAAGAAATTATAATCAAAAAAGGACGATACTAATATGCCAATGATTCCTATGGTAGTAGAACAAGAAGCTCGCGGCGAACGTTCGTGGGATATCTATTCACGTTTGATGAAGGACCGTATCATTATGCTAAACGGTCCAGTAGAAGATACAATGGCAAATGTTGTAATGGCACAGATGCTATATTTAGAAAGTGAAAATCCTGACAAGGATATAAACTTGTACATAAACAGCCCAGGTGGTTCAGTAACAGCAGGTCTTGCTATCTACGATACTATGCAGTACATTAAATGCGATGTACGTACTATTGTTGCAGGACAGGCAGCAAGTATGGGTAGTTTCTTAGCACAAGCAGGTGCACCAGGCAAGCGTATTGTGCTACCAGAGAGCCGCACAATGATTCACCGTGTAAGCTCAGGCACACGAGGCACATCAGGTAGTGTACACGTACAGAATCTAGAGTTTGAAGATGCTAAACGTCACCTAGACGAGAGCAATCGACTAAACGAACGCCTTACACAGTTGTATGTAAAACATAACAGTAAGAGCAAAGAGTTTGACGAGTTGTTTGAAAC
>Ga0222719_10003560_pt1 | contig 13818 bp, 7 predicted proteins | sample C33_34DmetaG_FD_165039 | JGI IMG/M metagenome (GOLD analysis project Ga0222719, IMG submission 165039) | Estuarine water microbial communities from San Francisco Bay, California, United States - C33_34D | ecosystem: Environmental > Aquatic > Marine > Unclassified | place: USA: California...
GATATTGCAACTGCAACAACTACTTCTGATATTATTTCTACAGATGCTGGTTCTTATGATGGTATTAATAGTAGACTTGGTGAAAATTTAATTCGTATTCAAGACTCTTATTATTATCAAGATTATTCATATGAGGTTCAAGTTGGACAATCTTTTGCAACATATATTAATGAACTCAAGAAAGCAGTACACCCTGCTGGTTTCCAACCATTCGGTAAAGTTACACTTGCAACCCTAGTGTCTGCAGCGGTAGGAACAACTGGTGCTGGATTGTCTGGATACACAGGAGATACACTTACTTTCTCTCCAATACTTGGTTCTGTTCTTGAAACAATCTTTAGTCAAGTTATTCAGAGTAGATTACAAGTTCCAACTACACATACTGCTGATGGTCAAGTTGCAATTGGAAGTCGTGATGACTCAATCATACAAGAAGATGGTTCATTGCCAGGCGATAATATTGTTCTCAATGGAACAGATGGTTCATCAACTAATGCTGGAGATAATTTATTAGATGAGGATGGAGAAGCATATGACCTAGAAGATGGTTTCAATGCAGTAGGTGATTCAATACTCTTTGAGGCTGCAACAATAACTTCAGATAAAGATACAACCTCTGGAACTGGAGATGGTGCTGGTAAGTTTATGTTAGAAACATCTCATGCGACATCTGATAAAATGGATAGAGCTCTTGTTTCAGAAAAAGTTGTTTCAGTTGTATCAAATCCTTTACCCATGTATGAAACAAATCTTCTTCTCTATCTTGCAGATACGCCATTTGGAAATGTAAATGGTAACTGTGGTATTACACTTGAAAGTGGTGCTGGTAATTTAACAGACAGTTTAGTTTTAGATGGACAATTACCATTTGATGAGGGAGATACATTTTTAGTTTTAGATGGCACAGATGCAAGTGGTACAGATGCTGGAGATAACATAAGAATCAATTCAAGTGCAACTGCACCAGATGGTAATCTATTAGGTGAAGATGGTTTCTTTGCATTTCCTCTAGGATTTAGAGTAGATGTTGGAGATAGATTTATCTTTGACACTAATCACAATGATGAAACAATTACATTGTCTGATATTGGAACACTTACTTTTGAAGAGATTCGTAGAGTTGATAGAATTAATTTAAGTGATACAAATGATAGCTTAAACTGGGGTGGACAAGACAAAGAAGATGGTATAACTATGGAAGATTTTGGACAGATACTTTTAGATGGCACAGATAGTTCTTCAACTGATGCTGGACATTTTCTTGCACAAGAAACAACAAAGAGAAATCGTTTTACTTTAGAACAATCTGGAAATATAATCGTAGAAGAATTTTCAACTAACTCAAATGTTGCAAGATTTGACATATCAAATGGTAGTACAATAAACACTAATATATTAGTTGAAGATGCAATCAATCCATTACCCCCAACTGGTATTAAATTAGAGTATGATGATGAAGAGGGTGTGATTGTTTTAAATGGAACTGACTCATCAGCAAGTGATGCTGGTGATGGATTAATTATGGAAGACTCTTTAAGAGTAAGAGATGGAATGGTTATAGTATTGGAAGAAAACAATGTCTTTCTATCAGAAGGTCAGATTCCTTTGAGTAATTTTACACTAAATAGTACGAGTGTTATTACAAAAGGTCATGTTCAATCTGCTGAAATATCAGTTAGAAATACAGGCGAAATTGCATTAGAAGATGCAACAGACACAACGGATAGTAATACAGACTATTTGTTGGAAGAAACAAGTGGAGATAATTTAGATTTAGAGGGCGCAACTGGTATAACCTACTAAAACTATTTGTATAAATAAAGTAAAAGGTGTAAAAATGTCGGCAATCATTACAGAAAAATTTAGACAACATAATGCAAATCAATTCGTTGAATCATTTACAGAAGCTTCTGCATCAACTTATTATTTGTTTTTAGGAAAGGCAACTGCCTTTTCATCAACAACAACTGGTGGTTCAGATAGTGCTCCACCAACTCCAGCAGATAGTCCAGAAGATGAATTTCGTGCATGGGATTCTATGTTAGGTGCAAAACTTATAACATCTTCAGATATCAAGTATGCAGCTCCTCGTAGGAACTGGGCAAATGGTACAGTCTATGATATGTATAGACATGACTATACTGCATCAAATACCTCTACCTCTGGTTCATCAAATCTATATGACTCAACTTTTTACTTTCTAACTTCTGCTTATAGACTTTACAAAGTTTTAGACAATAATGGTGGAAGTGCTTTCTCTGGTTCAGAACCGACATCTGAATCAAATTCACCTTTTGAAGCTGGTGGATATGTTCTTAAATATATGTTTACTATTTCAACCTCTGATTTTGCAAAGTATGGAACAACAGATTTTATTCCAGTAACTACAGACTCAACTGTATCTGACGCAGCTACTGATGGTGCGATTGAAAGTATTTCTGTTACTGCTGGTTCTGGTTATACAGATGGAACTTACTATGCAGCTGTTTATGGAGATGGAACAAGTCAAGGAACAAGTTCTGGTGCAATTGTAAGAATTACAGTTTCAAGTGGTTCAATTGTTTCTTTTGGATTAACTGCTGGAACAGATACAACAATTCATGCAGCTGGAAGTGGTTACACTTTTGGTTATGTAAATCTAGGAGATGATTATATTTTTAGTGATGCAAGTTTATCATCATCTACTTCATTAGGTTCAGGCTCTGGTGGAGCGATAGAGGTTATTATAAGTCCAAAGGGTGGACATGGAAATAATGCAGTAACAGAACTTGGTGCTCATTATGTGATGAGTGCAATAACACTTACACAAGCTGAGGGAGATGACTTTACAACTGGAAATGATTTTCGTGCAGTAGGTATCGTAGTTGACCCAACAAATTATGGAACATCTACTGTAGGAACTGCAACTACTCGCAGACAAACTTATGTTGTAAAACTAGATACAAGTAGTGGAACATTTGATGCAGACGAAGTAATCACACAAGCATCAACTGGTGCAGTAGGTAAAGTTGTAGAGTGGGATAGTACGTTAAGTTTACTTTACTACCAACAAGAAAGTTTCAAGGGATTTGGTACAAATTCAACAACTGGTGGATATGTTGCATTTAGTGGAACAAACCAGATAACTGGTGGAACTTCTGGTGCAACTGGTACAACAACTGGTACAACTGAAACAGTAACACTTGCAAATAATAACACCCTTACATTAACCTCTGGATATGCAAATCCAGAATTGCAACCAGATAGTGGAGATATAATTTACTTGGAAAACAGAAAACCTATACAACGAGCTTCTGACCAAACAGAAGACATTAAAATTATAATTGAGTTCTAAACATGGCACAGATTACAAATCTAAACGTATCACCATATTATGATGACTTTGATAAAGATGATAATTTTAATAGAGTTTTATTTCGGCCTGGATTTGCAGTTCAGGCAAGAGAATTAACAACTCTACAATCTATTCTTCAAGATCAAATTGAAACACATGGTAAACATATGTTTAAAGAAGGTACAGTTATAATACCTGGCCAAACTTCTTTATCTGATTATTATACTAACGTACAACTTGCATCTACTTTTGGTGGAGAAGATGTTGTACCAAGTCAATTCTTTAATGCAACTAATCCAGTTACAATAACTGGTTCTACAACTGGTGTTAAGGCAAAAGTTATTGGTTATGCTGATGGAACAAGTACAACACAACCTGTTCTTTATGTTCAATATATTCAAGCTGGAACTGATAATGAAACTGTTGTATTTTCAGATACAGAAAATATAACTGCTGATATAACTATTACTCATACAACAAGTTATTCTGCTGGAGTTGCAGCTGCAACAACACATGATACTACTGCATCACAAACTGGTTCTGCTGTAAAAGTTGAATCTGGTGTGTATTTTATTCGTGGACAGTTTGTAAGATGTGCAGAAGAAACCCTTGTTTTAAGTGCATCCTCAATTACTGAATCTGCTCGTGTTGGTTTTACAATCACAGAAACTTTAGTAACCCCAGAAGCAGATGCAACTCTTACTGACAATGCAACTGGTTCTACTAACTATGCAGCTAAAGGCGCACACAGATTAAAAATATCTTTATCACTTTCTAAACTTCCTTTAGGGTCAACTGATGATACATCTTTTGTTGAACTTATGCAAATTAAGAATGGTGTTATACAATCACAAGCAAGAGTTACAGAATATTCTGTTCTTGGAGATACGCTTGCACGAAGAACATTTGATGAGTCTGGTGATTATACAGTAAGACCATTTCAGTTTGATGTTCGTGAATCCATAGACAATGATTATAAAGGTTCTACAAATAAAGGTGCATATGGTGTTGGTACAAAAACATCTCAAAATGTTGATGCAGATGAAAGTTTACTTGCAGTCCAAACCTCGCCTGGAAAAGCATATGTTAAGGGTTATGAAATTGAAAAGATTGCAAACTCACTTATAGATTTAAAAAAGGCAAGAGATTTTAATACAGTTAATGCTGGTATTGCAACCTTTGAACTTGGTAACTTTGTAGAAATTACTAATGCTTTTCAAATCCCAGACATAGGTTCTGTAACTGGTGAGTCAACTGCCTATAAAACTATAGGATTATTTGACGAAGCAACTACAACAAGAGGTACTTCAAATGGAACACAGATAGGTGTTGCAAGAGCTCGTTCAATAGAACATTTATCTGGAACACAAGGTGATACAACTGCTATAATGAAAATGTTTCTCTTTGATGTAAGACCATTTACTTTTCTTACTATAAGTGGTACACCAAGTCCAACTTTAGTTGCAACTCATACTAATGGTGGTGTACAAATTAAAGGTGTAACTTCTGGTGCAACTGGTTTCGTCTTTGGCCCATCAACAAGTGGAACAACTATTGCTTTAACAAGTGTAGTAGGAAATTTTACAACTGGTGAAAAACTAATTGCATCTGACTCTGCTGAAACTGGTAAGATAATTGTAACTTCTGAACCAGCAGATATTACAATTAATGCTGGAACTGGTACTATTGTATCAAAAAGGTTTTCTGATGTTCGTTCATTCTTCATGGATGATGATGACTCTGGACAAGACTTTACTGCTGATGCAGTTCTAGAACTTACTGGAGAAAGTGGTAGTCTTGCGTTTGATGGAACTGATGAATCTGGTGCTGATGCTGGTAGTAATATTCTTTTAGATACAGTAGGTGAAGCTGGTGGCGAAATCATATTAGAAGATAATAGAGTTGCAAGATTAAAAGACCCAGAAAAAAATGTTGGATTATTTAAATTACCAAAATCTACTATTAAAACTTTATTGACAACTACAAATGCTGGTGCAAGTGATACTCAATTTACAGTACGGAGAAATTTTGTAGGAACAACAAACTCATCTGGAGTGGTTACATTTTCTGCTGGAACAAATGAAACCTTTGTTGCGTTTGCAACAAAAGATTACACACTATCTGTTCTTACTGCTGATGGGGGTTCTGCATCTCAAGGTGATATAATTCTATTAAATGGAACTAAAGTTACTGGAACTGGTACTTCAACATTAACAATTACAGATAACTCTCTTTTAGGGAATGGAGCAAAAGTCAAACTTTTTGCAACGCTACTAAAAACAAGTGTTGCTACAAAAACAAAAACAACAAATTTATCTAAACAACTTAATGTTATTGCAACAGATGCTGATGGTGCATATGGTGTAAGATCAACTGATAAAGATATTTCTTTAGGTCGTTCAGACGTATTTAGATTACAAGCTGTGTATGATTCAGAAGATACAAGTGCAGCTGCAACAGCACCACAATTTACTGTAAGTAATGTTGTGGGAACTTTTCTTAGAGGAGAAAAAATAACTGGTGGAAGTTCTAATGCAGTTGGAAGAATTATTACAACGAGTTCTCCTATCTCATATGTTTTAACTGCTGGATTTGGTGCAACAGATTTTAGTGCTGCAGAAACAATTACTGGTGCATCAAGTGGTGCAACAGCGACTGTAGGAACACTCACAGCAGGGTCTAAAGTTATAACCAGTAGTTTTACATTGGATACTGGACAGAGAGATAACTTTTATGATATCGCAAGAATTGTAAGAAAACCAAATGCAACTACTCCTCTTGGACAACTTCTTGTAATCTATGATTATTTTTCTCATGGTGCTGGAGATGCATTTACAGTAGATTCTTATACTCCTATTGCTGGACAAATGGAATATGATGATATTCCAACTTATACTGCAACAAGAGTTGACCCAGATGAACCAGAACCAACTGGTCAATTTGACTTGAGAGATTGTTTTGATTTTAGACCATGTGTAGAAGATATTGCTGGAACTTCAACAACACTTTCTGCTATTGATACAGTAACAGGAAACTCATTTGATTTCTTCTCTAGACAGTATGATGGAACTGGAGCTTCAACTGTTGATATTCCAAAACCAGCAAGTAGTCTTCAAGCAGATTTTGAATTTTATCTTCCTAAGATTGCATCTTTATTTCTAACCCATGAGGGAGATTTTAAAATTGTTGAGGGAATATCAGCTGAAAATCCAGTTGAACCAAAAGACATAAATGATTCACTCAAACTTCTTACAATGTTCTTACCAGCATATACGTTTTCTCCAAAAGATGTAAATACTAAAAGATATAAAACTCAAAGATTTACAATGAGAGATATTGGTAGACTTAAAGATAGACTTGAAACTGTTGAATCTCTTACTGCACTTTCTTTATTAGAAAGAGATGCAGAGTCTTTTGAAATACAAGATGCAAATGGACTTAATCGTTTTAAGTCTGGTTTCGTTGTAGATAATTTTTCTGGACATAGAGTTGGTGATGTTGGAAATAAAGATTATAAAATTGCAGTAGACCAAGAACTAAATGAACTACGACCTAAATGTGTTCTAAGAAGTGCAGACCTAATTGAAAATGTTACTACGGATACAGCAAGAACTGCAGCTGGTTATCAAAAAACTGGTGACTTAATAACATTACCATATACAACAGAATCTATGATAACACAACCTTATGCAACTAGAGTTGAAAACGTACAACCATACTTGGTATCTCAATGGGTAGGTCAGATAACATTAACACCATCTGGTGATGAATGGTTTGAAACTGAAGTTGCACCAGATTTAATTATTAATGTTGAGGGTAACTTTGATACTGTTCTTGCACAAAATCAAAACTCTATAGGAACTATTTGGAACTCATGGGAAACTCAATGGAGTGGAGTGGTTGCAACTAGAAGTCTTGGTGCAAGGTGGGTTGGAAATCGTTTAGTAGAAAGAACTATTCAAACAACTAGAACAGATTTAAAAAGAACTGGTTTAAGAACTGATGTTGTTGAAAATGTTGAAGAAGAATCACAAGGAACTAGAGTTATATCAAAAGCATTAATACCTTTTGTCAGACCAAGAGCAGTTGAATTTGTTGGACAAGGATTTCAACCTAATACAAGATTATATGTTTTCTTTGATGGAACAGATGTAAACGCATATGTAACACCAGCTTCAAGTTTATATACTAGTGACACAACTATTGTTGCTGCAAGTCCTTTGATTACAACTTCAGCTGGTAAGATTGAAGGAACTTTCAATATTCCAGATTACAAGTTTGTTGGTCAGAATAATATACCTAAATTTAGAACTGGTGAAGTTGAGTTTAGAATGACCTCAAGTTCAGTAAATGCTCGTGCTGGTGTGGGTGGAGTAACATCAAATCCCCCTACAGCTGGAACTGCAATTTATACTGCAAAAGGTATTCTTGAAACTGAACAAGAAACAATTATTGCAACAAGAAATGCTATAGTTGTTCAAACAGATGTTGACCAAACTACATCTAGAAATAGTTCTACTACAAGAAGTAGAGTTCTTGCCGTTCAACAACCAGAAGGCAGCGACCCACTTGCACAAACATTTATTGTTGCTGAAGAAGGTGGTGCGTTTATCCCAAAGATAGATTTATTCTTTGCAAAAAAAGATAATAATCTTCCAGTATGGGTAGAAATACGAAATGTTGTGAATGGTTATCCTGGCCCTAAGATTTTACCTTTTGGTAGGAAACTTTTAGAACCATCTGAAGTTAATGTTGATGACACTACAGCCGCAACTGCAACTACGTTTACTTTTGACTCTCCAGTTTATTTACAACAAGGAATAGAGTATTGTGTTGTAGTTCAAACACACAGTTTAGATTATCTAATGTGGATTTCTCAATTAGGTGAAGTTGATGTTGGTGGAACAAATAGAATTGTTTCTCGTCAACCACATCTAGGAGTTTTATTTAAATCACAGAATAATAGAACTTGGAACGCTGTACAACCAGAAGATATGAAGTTTACTTTATACAAATGTAACTTTAGTACTACTGCTGGAACTGTAACTTTAACTAACGATAATATCGGAACAGTAGTTACAGCAGAAGATGGTACTACAACTGCATACGGAAAAAGACTACAACCAAATCCATTTAAACTTACAAATGCTTCAACTGTTATGGAAGTATCACACAGAGAACATGGTATGTATTCTACCAGTAACAATGTAACTATTACTGGTGCATCAAGTGGAGTTACTACAACTCTAAATGGTGCGATTAATGCTACGACAACAACCATAACACTTGCATCTAATCCTGGCACAGCTTTTGTTCCTAGTAATTTACAAGTATCTAGTACAGACCAAATGTTTATTAAGATTGATAATGAGATTATTAGAGGTACATTATCTACTCTTACATTTACAGCAAACTCTAGAGGACATGATGGTACAACTGCTGTTTCACACTCAAATGGTGCAACTATTGAGTTGTATCAGTTGTTAGAAACACCTCTTACAGAAGTAAATAAAACACATACTGCAATTGCAAATATAGGTATGGATAGTTATACTGTTACATTGACAACTGCCCCAACTGTTTCTGGTGCATCTACAATTGCTGAAGTAGGTGGTATTAACACATATGCTTCAGAGAACTATAGATTTGAAACATTTAGAACTCAAATTTCTACACTAGAATTACCAAACACATCTATTACAGCAGGAATTAGAACTACATCTGGAACAAGTCCAAGTGGTTCTGAAACTTCATTTACTACAGATACAACATCATCTACATTTTCATTAAACGAGAACAAAGATTTAGATGCTACTGCTGTTGTTTGTTCTACAATAAATGAAACAAACGAACTTGCTGGTGCAAAATCATTATTCATACCGATAGTGTTAGAAACTGATAATGCAAACTTATCTCCAGTTATTGATACTGATAGAATGTCAATGCTTGCGATTGCAAACCATTTCAATAAAATTGATAGTTCTTCAGATGTATATGCAAACTATAACGCATCAACTAAACCAGAGGGTGATAATAACGCAGCCATATATATTACAAAGAAAGTTGCACTTGAAAATCCTGCTACTGCATTGAAAGTATTCTTTGCTGGTAATATTCTTGGAACTGCTGAAGTGGAAGTATTGTTTAAAATATTACGTTCTGACTCATCAGATGACTTTGATGATTTAGGTTATGAGTTCTTTAACACAACTGGTATTCCAGATAATACTGTTGCAACCTCATTATCAAGAACTGACTTTCAACAATATGTTTATAGTGCTGGTGTTAAAGATGATGGAATAGGTGATACACTTCCAGAGTTTATTCAGTTTGCAATTAAAATTGTGATGAAGGGAACTAATGCGGCTCAACCACCAAGAATAAAAGACCTTCGGGCAATTGCTTTGGCGACATAATATGGATTATTTACAAGTAGAAGGAAAAACTGATTTAGTTAGAGATGTAAAATCAAATGCAATTATAAATCGTAATCGTAATGCATATGAACTTGCGAAAAAAAGAGCTGCAGAAGCACAAAAACAAAGAGATGAAATTCGTGGTGCAACAAGAGAGATAAATAATTTAAAATGCGAAATGCACGAAATAAAAGATATGTTAAAAACTTTATTGGATAGAAACTAATGGCCATAACAGCAACCCAAGTAGAATCTTCAAACAGTCTTGAACAGTTTAGACAACAGTTCAACAATCTTCAATCAGATGTATCTGGATTAGAGGGTGGTACACTTTCGTTTTCTACTATCACGTCTACATCACAGAACACCACAACTTTAAATGTTAGAGAAGATGGTACAATCATTTTTGAGGGTGCAACTGATGATGGATTTGAAACTACTCTTACTGTCGTAGACCCAACAGCTGATAGAACAGTAACAATTCCAAACGAAACTGGAACTGTAATAACTTCTGCCACAACTGCAAATACATTTATTACTGGACAAACTTCAATTACCTCTGGTGACATTGCATCTAGTAGTGATGAGTTACTTATAAGTGATGCAGATGCATCTTCTTTTAAAAGAGTTACAGTTGATAATCTAATCAGTTCTGCTGGTGGTTTGACAGCTGTTGTATCTGATACGACTCCTCAACTTGGTGGCGACTTAGATACGAATAATAATGATATCGTTACTGTGTCAGATAGAAACTTAAATCTTTTACCAAATGGTGCTGGTAAAGTTATCGTGGATGGTGATGGTAGTACTGGTGGTGTTTTAATATCAGATGGTGCTATTGAGATACGTTCTGGTACTGGTAGTGTTTCAGAGATTAAGTTTTATTGTGAAGTAACTAATATACACGGACAAACTTTAAAAGCACAACCACACTCTGCAAGTAGTAGTGCTGTATTAACTCTACCAGTAAATACTGGAACACTTATTGGTACTGGAGATAGTGGAACAGTTACAGGTGGAATGTTAGCAACTATTACAACTGCAAATAAAATCGGTCTTGCATCTATAGATATAGATGGTGGAACAGATATAGGTGCAGATTTAACAACAAGTGACTTAATTATTGTAGATGATGGTGCTGGTGGAACAAACCGAAAAGCTGCATTATCAAGAATGGTCACATTAATGGCTGGTCAGTTAGATGACCCAACTGCTTTATCTATTGCCTTAGGATAAAGTATTATAAATAGAAGATAAAATAACTTCAAAGGGATAGGAGAAAATAATGGCAGATGACGCAACAGTTTCAATCTCGGCAACTATATTGCCAGATGAAATATCAAGAACAATTTCTGGGAGCATGACTGTTACACCAGATGATGCAAACGACAAATGGTATTATAAACTTACAGCAGTAACAACAACAAGTGCAGACTTGATTGCTGGTAGATTTATTGACTATACAGCAGTAGACCAAGACACAGATCAAACAGCAATTACTACTTCTGATAAAGTAAAGTTTTTGTTTATACAAAATACATCAAGTGCAGATGGAATTTATGTTTGTTTTGATGGTGATACAGCCGCAAACGATTTAGTAGATGCAGTATTCGTTGGGCCTAATCAAACATGGTTTGGTAGACTCCCAAATACAACAGTCGGAAACATTCATGCAATATCTTCTGATATTGGTGATGTTGGTGATGCTACTGCAAATGTAATTGTAGCCGCACTTATAGATGACGTTGCATAATTAGGGAGTAAACAATGGCCAATACATTTAAAAATGAAGTGTTTAACGGAAGTAACACAGCTGCGAATAACAATATGATTGTATACACAGCACCTTCTTCAACTACTACAGTTGTTATTGGTCTTACTCTTGCAAACACAACCTCTGCACAGATTACAGTTGATATGAAACTTTCTGCTGGTTCAAACACAGTTTTCCTAATTAATAACTTACCTATCCCAACTGGGAGCTCGTTTGAATACATGGCTGGAAATAAAATCATACTGGAAGCAGGAGATGCTATCATAGTAAGTTCAGATACGGCACAAAGTCTGGATACTGTTATGAGTATTATGGAGATAACATAAGATGGCATATATCGGAGTAACCCCCAGTAATGTTTTTGGACAAGGTTCTAAAGATAGCTTTAATGGAAATAATAGTGATACCTCATTTTCCATGAGTAGGAGTGTCTTACTTGCGACAGATATTGATGTGTTTGTTGGAAATGTAAGACAAGAACCAAATGTTGCTTATACTGTTTCTGGTGCTACTTTGACTTTTACTGGAACACCACCAAGTGGAACTGGGAACATATACGTTGTTCACAAAGCAACAAGTCATGGAACTCTAACACCACCAGCTGGAACTGCTTTGGCACCAACCACTTTAACTGCAACTGGAGATGTTAGTGGTTTAACTCTTAACGCAACTGGTGACACTTCTGCTGGTGATAATGCAGCGATTGGTTTTACCAGTACAGAGGGATTAATTCTAACTGGACAAGGTTCTACTTCAGACATTGCAATTAAAAATGATGCAGATAGTCTAGTTGCTTCCGTAGCAACTGGAACAACTGTAATGAATTTTGAAAGTACTCCAACTGCTGGTTCGGTTGCAGTTAAAGTTGCTGGTAAAGAATCTATATGGATACCATCATTGGCAATGAATCCAACTGTAAGTAATGGTTGTGCTGCTCATGTTGCTGTAGAAACTACCTCTGGTAGACCAGACATGATTGTATTAGACTTTGATAAAGACTCAGATGAATTTGCTCAATTTAGTATTTGTTTTCCAAAATCATGGAATGAGGGAACAATTACTTATCAAGTATACTGGTCTGGAATAGCTGCGACTACTGGGGTTGCATGGTCATTAGATGCAGTTGCAGTTTCAGATAACGGAACAATAGATGTAGCTTTCGGAACAGCAGTTGTGGTTCAAGATGATGCCCAAGGAGCTGTAGAAGAAGTTTGTACAAGCGCAGAAAGTAGTGCAGTTACAATTGCTGGTACTCCAGCAGCTGGTGATTTAGTTTTCTTTAGAATTGGTAGAGATGTATCAGATAGTAATGATGATATGGCTGGAGATGCTAGATTACATGGTATAAAAATATTTTTTACAACAGATGCAGCCAATGATGCGTAAGGATTAATCGTGACTGGTTTTGGACACAATATTTTAGGAATAGGTGGTTCTAACGCATCTTTTTTCCTACCCCCCACTATAGAAGTAAATTTTCTTGTACTCGCTGGAGGCGGTGGTGCTGGTGCTCATGGTGGTGGTGGAGCTGGTGGATATAGAACTTCTGCTGGAACTAGTGGTGGCGGCGCTTCTGCTGAATCAGTTTTTGATGCAGTAGTTGATAGGGCACATACAGTAACAGTAGGTGCTGGTGGAGCTGGTGCTACTTTTGTTGCTGGTGCAGATGGAAGTAACTCTGTTCTAGGAACTATTACATCTATTGGTGGTGGTGGAGGAGGTGGTTACTCTGGTGTTGGTAGAGATGGTGGTTCAGGTGGTGGTGCTGGATACTATGCTCCTAGTGGTGGTGGTGGTTCTGGAACTGCTAATCAAGGATTTGATGGAGGAGGAGGTGGCGGTGTTGCTGGTGGTTCTGGTGGTGGTGGTGCTGGTGCTGCTGGAGTAACTGGAACTGGTGCTGAAAGACAGGGTGTTGGTGGTAATGGTGGAGCAGGTGTTGCTTCAAGCATAACAGGTTCACCCATAACTCGTGGGGGTGGAGGCGGCGGCGGTGCTGGTGATGACAGAGATGATATTGGCTCTGGAGGTTCTGGTGGTTCTGGTGGTGGTGCTAATGGTACTGCAAGAAATGGTGCTTCATCTTCTACAGGAAATAGTGCAAGTGCAAATACTGGAGGAGGAGGTGGAGGCGGTGCAAGTTCTATTGGCTCTAACTATGGAACAGGTGGAGGCGGTGGTTCAGGCATAGTTATTATTAAGATACCAGACACACATTCAGCTACTTTTAGTGGTGGTGTAACATCAAGTGGTGGTTCTCCTAGTGGTGGTTTTAAAGTTTATTCAGTAACAGC